>Ga0272444_10001300_pt1 | contig 24282 bp, 14 predicted proteins | sample SSMForm13_FD_201033 | JGI IMG/M metagenome (GOLD analysis project Ga0272444, IMG submission 201033) | Marine sediment archaeal communities from Little Sippewissett salt marsh, Falmouth, MA, United States - SSM-Form-13 | ecosystem: Environmental > Aquatic > Marine > Wetlands > Sediment ...
CGCTGGCGCGACGAGCAGGCGCGGGCGCGCACCGCCGCGCGGCGTCCGGATTTGATCGGCCCGGCGACGGCCGCGCAGGTGCGGCTTCTGTTGACCGACGGCGACCCGGCGCCGGTTGGCCTGCTGGCCCCGTTGGTCGAAGCCTTCGGTTTGCGAGAGTTGGGCTTGTGCATCGCCGATGCGGGAAAACGCGAGGAAATGCGAGAAAAAAAGGCGCCCGTTCGTGTCTACGGCCTGGTTGATCGCGCGGTAAGTCGTTGGAAAGACGAAACCTTCATTCATCTGGCCCGCCAGGCGGAGGCCGGACAACTTGCACCGGCGCAGGTTCGGCAGGCCTTGGCCGACGCATCGGGGCCGATTACGCTCAGTTGGGGCGAAATCGCACCGCCGCAGGCGCAAATCGCTGCGCCGCCGTGGCCAAGTCAAGTTCATGATATTACAGCGTTAATTGCCTGGCTCGATCGCTTGTTCGGTCGCGGATAAAAAAGGGGTTGACATTACCGCGCTCTTCGCAGATATTACCGGACCTGTTTTTCAAGGGGTAACTCCAATGGACGCGATTACATCGTTTGAAAAAGGTCAGCAAAGGTCAGACATTCCGGAATTTAACGTGGGCGACACCGTGCGCGTCGACCTGCGTATCAAAGAAGGCGACAAAGAACGGCTTCAGCCTTTTGAGGGGCAGGTCATCGCCATCCGCAAAAAGGGCTCACGCAGCAGCTTCATCGTACGCAAGGTCAGCTACGGCATCGGCGTCGAGCGCATCATTCCTTTCTACTCGCCGGCACTGGCCGCCCTGAAAGTCATCCGCCGCGGTGACGTCCGGCGCGCCAAGCTGTATTACCTGCGCGAACGTCGCGGTAAGGCGGCACGCATCAAGGAAAAGCAGGACTGGTAAACACCGCCTGACCGGCACGCCTTTTCTTTTTCGTTACAGGGATTTTTTCCTTCCTTCCGCACCTGCTATACTGAGAGCAGGCCATTGGCCTGGATGGGGAGGTTCGTGTAAACTGCGTGGCTGTACACGCAGAGACATGGAGCGAAAATGCGACGGTTCGCAGTGATGGTGTGTGCCGTCGGCGGCGCGTTGCTGATGTTGGCGATTTTGCCCCTGGCTTGCGGCGACGACGACACCGAAATCAACGACGATGATGAAAAGGTCGTGCTGGCCGACGAGATGATCGACCGCTACCTGGCGGCCTGGAACGATTTGGACGCCCAGGCGCTATTGGATTTATACGCCGGGTACACGCGGGTGGTGGTGCCCGAGGTCGGCGACTTCGATTACAACGAATTCCGTGATTACATCGAGGAATTGTTCGCCGACATTGAAACCATCGACGTGAGCGAAACCGGCCGCGAAGTGTTTTTGCAATCGTCGGCGAAAGCGACGGCCAAATTTCGCAGCCATGTTCTGTTGACCACCGAAAGCGGCGACTTTGCCGCCAATCGCGTTTGGATCACCTGGCAGTTGACTTGGTCCGACAGCGGTGGTTGGAAAATCGGCCAGGAACTGGGCGAGGATAAAATTTCGTTCAAGAACCGCTTGTTGTCGTTGCTGCAAAGCTGGATGGACGGTTGGGAAGCGCTTGATCCGGCGGCGATCGTTACGGCCTACGAAACGGCGGCCACGATCAGCGAGCCCGACGGTACGCAGCTTACGCTGACGGAATACCAACAATCGTTGGCCGATCGCTTCGAAGGAGCGTCTTCGCTGGCTGCGGAGTATCTCGAGTTCGACCTGACCGAGCTCACCTGGGAAAGCGCCGCGCTTTCGTTCCGCTTGCGGTACAATCAATTCAACCAGGACGAAACCACCGATTACGTGCAGACCGATTACGCCTGGGAATTATCGCTCAACGACAACGACTGGGCGGTGAGTAAGCAAATCGCGTCGCAGGAAACCGACGACGACACGACCGATGACGATACATCCGACGACGATACGACTGACGATGACACCACCGACGACGACACGAGCGATGACGACACCACCGACGACGACACCACCGACGACGATACGAGCGACGATGACACATCCGATGACGATACATCCGATGATGACACAACGGACGACGACACGACCGACAAGTAATTAAAGTATCCCGCCTGTTGCGGGTTACGCGGAAGGGAAAAACGATGTCTAAGCGTTTTTGGTCGATTTTATTGGCCGTGATGATCGCGGCCCTGTTGTTGCTCGCTGTCGGTTGTACGTGCGACGACGACGATGACGACGATGATGACGACGACGACGACGACACGACGGTCGACGACGACGACGATGACGACGACGATGATGATGACGACGACGACGATGACGACGACGACGACGATTCCACACCCGACGTCGAGGATTACCTCGAAGCGGGCAAAGCTTACCTGCGCGCCGGCGCCGGCGACCTGGCCCGCGTGGAGTTCATGAACGGCTTTGAGATCGCTCCGGAGCACGAGGAAATCTGGTACGGCGTCGTATTGAGCAATATCCTGCATGACTTCGACGTCGTCTCGATCATCTGGGCGTACGTCGAAATGGTGCTGGGCTACCAGCCACCGGAAGCGTCCAAGGACGATGAGATTCCGCAAACCGGTGAAGCGTTTATCGGCGAAATGATCAAGATAATTCTGGATGGGCTGTTGATCGAGCGCAGCGACGAGTTGATCGAATTCGTCGAACTGCTGCGCGCCGAACATCCGGACGTGATTTTCGAGCTCGACCGCATGCCGATCATTCTCAACTTCGAGGAAGTGGCCGACGCGCACGGCGATTTCGATCTGCCCGACGCCGTCGCCGCCCAGGCGCTGGCGGAAATGCTCGGTGGGCTGGCCGAACACCTGACCGCGCTCAACCTTGATTTCAATCTCGAAGTCATTTTCGACTTGATGAACGTCGATTGGGGCGGACTGCCGATCGAAGAGTTGCTCGGCACGATCGTCGATTACGCGCTGCTGCTGCTGGACGACCCGATCTTCCCCGATTTCCTCGAGTTGGAAGAAGACGCCGAACTGTACCGCGCCGCCGGTCTGCAATTGGGCATGGGTTTCTACCATGCGGCGGAAACGTTCTTTTTAATCACCGCCGAGCAGGGCAGTCAGGCTGACGACGTGCTCGGTTACGCCGACCTCAACGGCGACGGCATCTGGCAGGAAAACGAGCCGTTTTCGATTCCGCCCTGGGGCGAACTCGACGAAGAGCAGAACGCGACGGCCTGGGCCTTCCAGCAAATGTTCGCCGAGTTGGGCGACAGCTTCCTTGATTACACCGAGTACGATACCGATCCGGAAAATTCGCAGCCGTTCCACCTGATGTACCTCAACGCGATTTTCGACGCCTTCGGTTGGCCGGGGCTGATTCCGGATTGGGATTGGCTGGTGATCGATTTCGGCGCGATGTACCGCGACGCCGAACCCACGGCGTTCAAGGATACGCTGGTGCCGATTTTGAAGATCCTCGACCTGTTCTTGCCGTAAGAGGATAAAACCACAGAGTGGATTTATTGCCCGGCGCTTACGGGCCGGGCTAGTACCTTTCGCCCCTTCGGGGCTAATCGGATGTGTAACTATTTTTGCCCCGGCGGTTACGGGCCGGGCTAGTACCTTTCGCCCCTTCGGGGCTAATCGGATGTGTAACTATTTTTGCCCCGGCAGTTACGGGCCGGGCTAATGCCTTTCGCCCCTTCGGGGTTAATTGGTTTTCATTTGTTTATATGTGTTTTGCAGCTCAGCCCCGCTGGAAGCGGGGCGAAAGGCATTAGCCTGGGGTGTAAACCCCAGGGAAAGGACAATAGAAAAAACAAAGCCCCAGCGGGGCGACAGGCGATGGTTGTTTCATTCGTATAAAGTCAAGTTGTGTTTTTCCAATAAAGCTTTCAATTCATTTTGAAATGAAATTTTTTGATGGTGTTTTTCTTGGTGCTCGATGTAATCACAAACTCTTTTAATATTGGATTGGCTTACGGAAAAGGCGCCATATCCTCCTTGCCAGGCGAATGTTGCTTTCTCTGGGTAGGTTGCGTGAATCCATTTGGAAGAGTTTGCTTTAATTGTTCGTATTGCATCTGCAACTGTGAGATGTGTATTGATTTTGATCAATATATGAATGTGATCTGCTGTCCCACCAATCGCAAGTAACGTGCATTGTAAAGTGTTAATAATTCCGCCGATGTAGTCATATAACCGATGGCGTATATCCTCGGTTATATCTGCGGTTCTTTCTTTTGTGCTGAAGATACAATGGATGTACAGGCATGAATACGTTGAGCTCATTCCAATGATGCCTTTCTTTCGTTTTTGCCCGGCGCTTACGTGCCGGGCTAGTACCTTTCGCCCCTTCGGGGCTTAGAGGTTGTGTTTTCCTTTTTTCCCGGCGCTTACGCACCGGGCTAACATCTTTCGCCCCTTCGGGGCTTAGAGGTTGTGTTTTCCTTTATTCCCGGCGCTTACGCACCGGGCTAGTACCTTTCGCCCCTTCGGGGCTTATAAGGAATATTTGTTCCGAATCGCGATCCAGCCGGTCAATCGCCGGAATTATTTTTTCCGCAGCGCGATCCAGATAGTCAGCGCGAGCAGGCCGGCCAGGAGAACGACCGCGCCGATGGCGCTGTGGATCTTGAGCAGCGGTACGGCGAAGGCGATGACGATCGGCGCGAGAATGATGCCGATGATCGCCTCGCCGGCGACGAGGCCGGAGGCGAACAGAATGCCTTTCTGGTTGGCTGCTTCGGCGTCCGCTTCGCCGCCGCGTTTGCGCGCCGTGCGCGACACGTACCACGCGGCCAGACCGCCGAGCAGGATCGGCACGGTGGTCGACCAGGGCAGGTAGATGCCCACCGCCAGCGGCATGATGTGCAGGCGGAATTTCGCACCGCGCTTTTCGAAAACGTACACGTCGAGCAACACGATGACGATACCCAACACGACGCCGATGATGACCAGCGTCCAGGGCAGATGCTTGGACGGATCGAACAGAGCGGTGACCAGCTTAGAAAACAGCATTGCCTGCGGAGCTTTAAGGAACGCTTCGCCCTCGGCCAGCGGTTTGCCGATGCCGTAGGCTTTGGCCAGCATCGCCATCGTCGGGGCGATGATGAACGCGGGCAGCACGGTGCCGACGACCTCGGCCCACTGTTGGCGGCGCGGGGTGGCGCCGAGCAGGTAACCGATTTTCAAATCCTGCGAGATATCGCCGGCGGTGCAAGCGGCGCAGCAGACCACGCCGGCCACGCCGAGGGTCGCCAGAATGCCGGCGTTGCCGCTGTAGCCGAGCACGAGCATCACGGCCGCGGTCAGCAGCACGGTGCAGATGGTCATGCCGGAAACCGGGTTGTTCGACGAGCCGACCAGTCCGGCGATGTAGCTGGCGACGGCGACGAAGAAGAACGCGGTGATGAACATCAACACCGTCGAGAGCACCGCCGTGCCGACCGTCTTGCCGGTCGAGACGCCCGCCTGGTTGAGCATGATCAGGTAAACGATGAAGGTCAGCACGATGACCACGCCGGCCAGCGAAACGAGCTGATTGCCGCGGATGTCCTGATCGGTGCGCAGGCGGTCGTCGACGCCGGTCGCCTTTTTCAGTCCGGCGAAGGCGCTGTTGAGGCCTTTCAAGATTCCATTGCGCACCTTGATGATCGACCAGATGCCGCCGACAACCATCGCGCCAATGCCGAGGTAGCGGATCTGGTTGTCCCAGATATCCCAGACGTAGCCGAGCGCCTGACCGTTGGCGGGGACGCCTCCTTCGGTGACGACGAGAACCGGAATCGCCACCGCCCAGGCGATCGCGCCGCCGAGGAAGACCAGCAGGGCGATGTCGAGGCCGACGATGTAGCCGACGCCGAGTAAGGCCGCGCTGATTTCCACTCCGCCGTAGACGGCGCTGCGCCCGGCCCGGAAAGCGCCTTCGGCCGTTTCGGCAACCAGCCCGGTCAGTTTGACGAAAGCCTTGAACAGCGCGCCGATGCCCAACGCACCGAAAATGACGCCGAGCTGCGCACCGCCGACGTCGCCCGCTTTGAGCACTTCCGCGCAGGCCACGCCTTCGGGGTAACGCAATTCTTTTTCCTCGACGATCAACGCGCGGCGCAGCGGAATCATCATCATCACGCCGAGTACGCCGCCGGCGATGGCGATCAATGTCGTTTCCCAGTAGTTGAACGTCGTCCAAACGCCCGACAGCACCAGCGCGGGTACGGTGAAGATGATGCCCGCGGCCAGCGATTCGCCGGACGAGGCGATCGTGTGCACGACGTTGTTTTCCAAAATCGTGCCGCGTTTGAGAATGCCGCGCAGTACGCCCATCGAAATGACCGAGGCGGGAATCGCCGCCGAAACGGTCATGCCGGCGTAGAGGCCGATGTAGACGTTGGCCGCGCACATGATGAACGACAGGGCAACGCCCAGGATCAGCGCTTGTGCGGTGAACTCGGGAATGATTTTCGACGCGGGAACGTAAGGCTCAAACGGTTTTTCAGCCATGGCTCCTCCAAAACTAGGCGGGAATGGAAACAGAGCTATCTTAGCGGATACCGGCTGGGCTGCAAGGCGAAATCTTAATCGGTCGCCGGATTGTAGCCGATCGGGAACTGCAGATGTTTAACCGTAAAGTCGACGTCGCAGGCGATGTGCACGAAGCCGGCGTCGTCCAAAACGATGTCGGCGGCATAGGATTGATAACACCCGTCGTACACAGGCACGATCGCCCAGTCGCCGCTCTGGTTGGTGAGGTAGGCGATCCAACCCATGCCCGCGCCTTCATCGCGCACGGCGGCGGCGCCGTGCAGCGAACCGTCGGCGGCAATGACCAGCGCCGGTGTCTGGATGTAGACCTCGCCGGTCAGCAGCAAGGTGTCGGTCCATTCGCCGCCGGCGTTGGTCACGTAGTGCAGTTCGTTGTCGAGAGTGGTGAAGATGTGCGCCTTGGCCGCGTCATCGACGGCGAGGCTGACCTGCATGTCTTCGGCGTCGTCGTTGATGGTGGTAATCACCCAGTCGCCGGATCGGTTGGTCGTGTATTTAAAATCGTTGTAGCAGACGTAGGCGATGTGTACGTAGTCGTCGCCGTCGATGGCCAGGGCATTATGGTTGACATCGAGGTAGCAGGTATCCAGGTGATCGGGCTCGTCGTCCGTCGCAGGAAGCGTCAAGTACGACAAGTGAGTAACGTACAACTCGGGAATGTAATCCTCTTCGGTAAAGACGATGTGGGCGGTGCCGGTCGAATCGAGCGCGATCCGATTCCCGGAGCCCGTGTAATAAGCCGGGTGGTAATACGAACAGGAAGAGCCGTTGGTTGTAACGAGATCCTGCGGCTCGCTCCAGTTGTCGATGAGTTGCAGAATACCGGTCGTATTGTATACATCTTGGACGCCGTGAAAGCCTTCGTTGAAGTATTGGTAGTTGGAGTGATAGGTGATCAACAGATGACCGGCGGCGTCGAGCACGATGTCGTTGGTCTGACCTTTGTTAAGCGTCCATGAGGTGTTCAGATATATATCGTTGACGAAGTAGCAATCGCCGGCATGAGCCAGGCGCGCATCCCAACCGTCCGCACCGTTATTGGCGTAGTACAAGTCGTTGCAATAGCATCCGCCGGTGCCGTAATGACCATCTTGATAGACCACGTGCAGCAGGTCGTTGACATCGTCGTGTGCTAGCGAGACCTCAGTCGTTGAGGAGTAGGAGGCTTCGGCGATGGTTTCCACAACAACGCCGGTGGTGTCGTCGTCGACGGGTGTGGTGTCGTCATCGACGGGCGTGGTGTCGTCGTCGACCGGCGTTGTGTCGTCATCGACGGGCGTGGTGTCGTCGTCGACGGGCGTGGTGTCGTCATCGACGGGCGTGGTGTCGTCGTCGACGGGCGTGGTGTCGTCGTCGACGGGCGTGGTGTCGTCGTCGACGGGCGTGGTGTCGTCGTCGACCGGCGTGGTGTCGTCATCGACCGGTGTGGTGTCGTCGTCGACCGGTGTGGTGTCGTCGTCGACGGGCGTGGTGTCGTCGTCGATCGGCGTGGTGTCGTCGTCGATCGGCGTGGTGTCGTCGTCGACCGGCGTGGTGTCGTCATCGACCGTATCGTCGTCGACCGTGTCATCATCCGTCGGCGTTGCGTCGTCGTTGTCGTCATCGTCGTCGGGCGGGCAGGCGGTGAGGGCGAAAGCCAGAGCCAGTGCAATAATCAATGCAGCATACAGACGCATGGTCATCTTTCCTCATCCGAACCGTAGGTTTCGGCGAAGGTCGCATACATTAAAGCATGTTCGTACGTGTATGTAACGTGTACGTTTCCGTCGTCGCTGCGATCCAGGGCGAAGGCCATTTCACCGTTGTAGGTTGCCGGTTGATCGACTTCCGCGAAGGTCCAGACGCCGGAGCTATTGGTGAGGTAACCCGGGCGACCGGTGTAGTCGCTTGCAAGAGTAATGTCGCCGTAAATGGAAACGTGATTCGGATCGGCCGCCTCGATCAACACCAATCCCGGATCGAGCTCGGGATCGAACAATTTGTGTTTCACCCATGAGCCGCTTGCGTCGGTGAAATAAATGACGCAGTAGGCGTTTTCGGTGTAGGCGACGTGCGCCGCGCCGTTGACGTCGGTGTCGACCACGATCCAGCCGTAAGTGTAAGTGACCGTAGCCAGCGTGTCGGCGACCCACTCGCCATCCGTTCGCGTGGCGCAGATGAAATCGGTGGAGTGATCGTAATCGGCGGTGAACACGACCCGATGGCGGCCGTCGGCGCTCCAGGCGAAGTCGAGTTGACTGGCATATCGATCGAGATCGTAGGCGGTTTCAAAGTGCCATTGATCGTCCTCGCGGTAAGCGTATTCCACCGTGTAGTTGCCGTCGCCGTCGGAACATTGATAGGCCATGTGCGGCTGATCGTTGTCGTCGATTTCGAAATGAAGTTTGCTGATGTGGTAGCAAGGCGTTTCGATGGTCGACCACGTCCAGGATTCGCCGTCGCCGATGCCGTATTGCAAGTCGTATTCACCGTCGAAATAGGAAAAGTAGATGATGTGCCAACGGTTTTGCGAATCGGCGGCCAGGTCGTAAGGATAGGCGTAGTCACCTAAGGCAGTGATCGACCAGTTCGTTTCTCCACGCAATGCGAAATATAAAGACCAATAGTCTTGGAAGACGCGGTAGAGTGCGCCGACGTCGCCTGCGGGGGAGACCGCCAGGCGCGGATTAATGCAATCCTTGCGGTAAATCAAGTTGGTCATATTCCAGCCGTCTGCTTCGCGCACGCCGTAATCGAAGATATGCGGATCATCGGAAGGGGGGTAGTAATAGTATTGCATCGCGATGTGCGGCTGGCCGTTCGGCGCAACGCCGATGCCGACGGCGTGAGCCGAACGAATGCCTTCGATGAGGGTTTCCGTCTGCCAGTCGTCGTCTTTGGTCATGTATAAGATTCTGTCGTCGTAGGGGGGCTCGATGATCACGTGCGGCCGCCGCTGGTCGTCGAGAGCGATGGCCATTTCAACATGACTGTCGCCTTCGTCGTACATGACTTCGTGCACCCACGATCCCGAGCGGTTGGTCGAGTAGTAAACGTGGCCGTAATCCGCTGCGTTGTTGTGGAAGTGAACGATGTGCGCTTTGCCCTGGTCGTCCAGCGCCATCACGCAGCCGCTTGGTTCGTAAATCGTGGATGCATAGACATCCTGCTTGGTCCATTCGCCGTTGCGCTTGACCGCATAGCGAATGATGGAACGTTCGTAACCTTCGTCCACTTCGTAGGCGAGGTGAGGCGTGCCGTCGGACTCGACGCCGATCTGGTGCGTCAGCGCGATCAGTGTTTTGTTTTTAACGGCTTCGTCGACGTCTTCGTGCTGCCAGACGCCGCTGCGGTTGGTGGCGTAACCCAGTTTGAGGTCTTCGGTGCGGTAGCTCAGATGCGCTTTCCCGGCGCCGTCGATCGCCAGCGACGGGTAAGTAGAGCCATAGATCGGCAGGTTGAGTTTGCGGAACTGCCAATAGCCGGCCCGGTTGTTGCCATAGCGATAAATCAGGTCGGTGCGATCCAGCAAGACGATATGCAAAGCGCCGCCGGCATCGCGGGCCAGCACCGGTTTTCGGCTGCCGTCATAAATGATTTCCTTTTCGATCTGCTCGCCGTCGATGTGGAACAGATGCACGTCGTTGCCGTAGACCAGCGAAACGTAGGAATCGCCGGCGGGTGTGATAATTACCGGCATCGGTGAATCGTAGTTGGTCAACTCGCCGCCGTCGATGCGATCATAAAAAATTTCCGATGTATCGTCGTCGGCGGTGTCGTCGTCGAACGAATCGTCATCGACCGGCGTTGTGTCGTCATCGACCGGCGTTGTGTCGTCATCGACCGGCGTGGTGTCGTCGTCGGGCGTGGTGTCGTCGTCAACCGGCGTGGCGTCGTCGTCGACGGGCGTGGTGTCGTCGTCGACCGGCGTGGTGTCGTCATCGACAGGGGTGGTGTCGTCATCGATTGGCGTGGTGTCGTCGTCGACGGGCGTGGTGTCATCGTCGACCGTATCGTCATCAATCGTGTCATCATCGCTCGGTGTCGCGTCGTCGTTGTCGTCATCGTCGTCGGGCGGGCAGGCGGTCAGGGACAATACAAGAATAAAAATACAAAAAACATGGAGTACGGTTTTCATCTGTTACTCCGTTTCAGCTTCTCCGTAATCGGAAAACGTGGCATACCAGAGCGCGCCTTCGCCGGAATAAATGATGTGCACGTTACCGTCGTCGTCGAGACGCATGTCGCACTTGCTGCCGACGTAGCCGAATGTATCGAGAGGGATTTCAGCGCCGTCGCCTAAATGCTTGGTCATCAGATCGTGGCCCAATTCAGTGTAATAGACGATGAAATCGCCGTCGATGTCGTGCCCGTCACCGTAAGAGCCGACGAACGTTCCACCTTGTTGCAGGTAGGTCCAACAAGAGCCGTGCTCGCAATGGCGGTATTTCGCGTTGCGCATCAATTGGCCGGCGGGGCTGAGACTGATCACCGGACTCAGGTAGTCGTAATCGGGGTTGACCTGCCAGATGAGGCTGGTCGCCCAACTTCCGGACGCGTTGCTGATTTCATAGATGGAGCCGTTTTCCTCGTACAGGAGATGAGCCGCGTCGTCGGCGTCGAGGGCGAGCTTTGCGTCGTTTTGATCGTCGAGGACCAGGGTGCTCGTCCAGTCGCCGCCGATGTTGTTGGCGTAATAAATGCCTTCATCCAATTCGTTGTGGTAGCTCACATGCAGGTTGTTCAGGCTGTCGACGGCCAACCGCGCGATTTCGGCCGGGAACGGCAGCATCGACAGCGACCAACCGTCGGCGTCGTTTTCGGCGAGTTTCAGTTGATCATTGCCCGCGTCGTAATAGACGATGTGCGCGAGGTCGTCCGAGTCGAGAACGAGGTGGCAGTTTTTACCCACCTCGCCGCCGGCGTCGACCGTTTCGACCTGCCAGGCGCCGTCGATGCGCCGGGCGTAAAGCAAGCTTGTGCTCAGCGGATCGTAAACGGCGACGTGCGGACGTCCCAGCGAATCGACATCGAGCGAGAAGTGGTCTTCGTATTGGCCGGTGTCGTCCAAGACGAACGGCTTGGAGGTGCTCGACGGGTCGACGTACATTTTCAGCTCGCCGGTCGAGGCGTCGTGGAAAGCGAGCAAAATACGTCCGGCGTCGTTGATGGCCAGGGCGGTGTATTCGACGTCGTACCGGGTTTTCAGCAAGGGTAGAAAAGTCCACTCGCCGCTGCTCCACCAATGGTATGGCGAGGCGTCGTAGGTAAGGTAAAGCAGGCGGTAGTGACTCATGGTTTTGCCGTATCCGGCGAGGTGCGCTTTGCCGGTTGCGTCGACGATGAGCGTCGGCGGCGAGGCGCAAAAGTGACGGTCGTCAACCAGGTGATGCACTTCCCAATTCCAACCGCGGCGGATGGCGTAACCGGTGTGTGCATCGTTGGAACTCCACCATTGCGACCAGGCGAGATGAACGCGGCCGAAGCGATCGCAGGCAATGACGATGCCATGGGGCAGGCTGTAGCTTTCATCGAGCTTTTTCCGGGTCCAGAAACCGAAGCGGTTGGTGGCGTAGTAAATGGTGCTGGACTGAATCAGGCCGAGATGCGCCTTGCCGTATTCGTCGACCGCGATGCTGGCGAATTGGTACGTCACGTACTGGCCGTCATCGACGACTTCACGGGTCCAGACGCCGCCGACGTTGTTCACGTAGATCGGATACCGTTCCACGTAGGAAGAAAATTGGTGGAGTTCGCAATAGACGATGTGCACGTTACCGTCGGCGTCGACGGCGATGTCGGGCGAGGTGTGCCCCTCGGCGTCGTTGACCATCGGCGTGTATTCCCAGTCGCCGGACTTGTCGGTGGCGTAAATGACGCCGTCGGTCGCGGAATCGTAATAGACCAGATGCACCGCACCCGCATCGTCGACGGCAATGTGGCACTGGTCGACAAAGCGGACGATCAGTTCTTGATCGATGCCGTCGTCGGCCACGGTGTACAAGTACAGCGAGCGTTCCTTGATGACCGCCGCAACGGGTTTGCCGTCCGGCCCGATGACCATGTCGAGCCCGAGCCGCCCCGGCGCGCCGCCGACTACCGGTTCGCGCAGCAGGTCGGGAGGCGGGGTGGCGTCGTCGTCAAGATCTCCGGTTTCCGTTTCGGAATAGAAGGTGGTCACTTGAATCGAGGCGAGATCTTCTTCGGGCCGGCACTGTGAAGTGATAATCAAGACGACCGCCAAGGCCACCACCCAACCCAGCAGGGAGAGCAGATCTTTGCGGCGGTCGACGCGGGTGTCTTTCATTGTGGTTCTCCGTAAATCGGCGGGCCGTCGTAATCGGCGGGAACGCTCAGGTACCAGAGCGTGTCGTTGAGGTGGAACAAGACGTGCAGGCGGTCGTTGCCGTCGATGGCCAGCGACGTGTTCCGCCAGGGTGTGCCGATGGTTTGAAAGTCAAGCGAAACCAGCAAGCGGGTTTCCCAATCGTCCCAGGTGCCGAGCAGGTGGTAGAGATCGATGCCGTCAAAGTAAATGACGTGCACCGTGCCGGTGCTGTCGACGGCCATGGCGTTGAAGGTTTCCAGCGGCGTGTCGGACAGCGGGGTGTCGCTGACCCATTCGCCCGAGATGTCGTTCGCCCAGCGCAGACCGGAATAGATGGGCGCATCGTCGAAGTTGTAAATGAAATGCAGATGATCGTCGCCGTCGAGGGCCATATCGCTGCAGCGCCCGCTGTGCACGCGCTCGTCGGTCCAACCTGTCGTCCAGCCCGAGCCGTCGTTGAAGTGATGGAAAAAGCCGAGGTAAGGGCCGTTGTAAAAAGCGGCGTGCGCCGTGCCGGCGTCGTCGATCAGCAAATGCGCGTCTTCGGCGTTGCCGGATGTTTCGGCGATGGTGTCGAGCTTCCAGTAAAAAAGTTTTTTCGTGGCGTAGATCATTTCGTCGTGGGTATTATCGAAATAGACAATGTGCGGCACACCCGCGGCATCGACGGCGATGGCGCTGCCGCTATCGACCCCGTAACCGTTGTAGACGACCTCCCGCGCCCAGGCGCCGGAGGTGTTGGTCAGGTAAACCACATCGTCGCCGTAGCCGTTGGCGCTGCTGGCGTGCGCGTGGCCTTGAGCGTCGAGAGTCAGGTTGATTCCATAACCGACGTAGGAGCCCTCGTCGATAAGCTCCAGTTGCCAGCGACCGTCGTTGCGAACGCCGTAGTACAGCTCGGAGTACTCCACGGTTTTGTTGTACAAAACGTGCGCGTGGTTGTCGGCGTCCAGGGCGATGTGGCTTTCAATGCCGGCGCGGTAACAATAGTCCTCGATTTCCCCGAAAACCCATTCGTCGCCGACCTTGCGGTGGTATTTGATGTAATGGCGCAAATATTGGTGAATCAACAGAGGTATGCCGTCTTCATCCAGGGCGAACAAACCGGGCGAGTATTGGTCGGCCCAGGATTCTTCCAACTCCCACTGTCCGGACATGTCGGTCGCGTAGAGGGCGTTGTTGCTCCAGGCGAAACTGATGTGAAAATGCCCGTCCGGGTCGAGGATTGCGTTAATGAAAGCCGAGACGCGCTCATAGGGATTGGTGTAGATGGTTTCAAAGACCCAGCCTTCGCCGTCTTGTGCCGCGTGGATCAAGGAGGCGTTTGTTTCGTCGGAGTAAAAGAGGTGCAACGCGCCGCTCAAATCGTCGATGACCACCGGCCATAGCCCGGTATCGCCTTCGGAGACGATCGTTTCGGTCGTCCAGACGCCGCCGTCGCGGGTCGCCAGTTTGAGGTCTTTGTTTTCGGCGTCGTAGTAGGCAATCAGCAGGCGACCGGCGTTGTCGATAAAGAGATGACTGTTCTGGCCGACGTTGCCGCTGTCGTCGACGACCGTCAGTGTCCAGGCGCCGGAGGCATTGGTGGCGTACATCAGGTGTTGGTTGTCGATGTCGTACAGGCTGACGTGCGCCTTACCGGCGTCGTCGACGATCAAGTGATGGAAGTCGCCGAGGTTGATCGCGTCGGAGACCTGCGAACTCACCCACCGGCCGCCGACGTTGTTGGCGTACCATAGCGCGTGGTCGGCGGTGGTGCGGTAGATCAAATGCAGGTCGCCATTGCCGTCGATCGCCAGCACGGGCCGGTCGGCGAAATCGGCGATGCGCACTTCCGAGCGATTTTCCAAATCAGTAGTGATGACCGTGACGGTGTAGGTTTTCACCGCCGCGTAGTGGTAGACGCCGTCGCCTTCGTAGACGAGCCAGGCGCCCAAATCGGCGTCGTTCTGACCGCCGTCGACCGATTCGAAGATCACCGCATCGCCCATGGTGTCGTCATCGCCGGTATCATCGTCGGTGGTGTCGTCATCGATGGTGTCGTCATCGGCCGTATCGTCATCTCCGGTATCGTCGTCTCCGGTATCGTCATCGACCGTGTCATCATCGACCGTATCGTCATCGGTGGTGTCGTCATCGGTGGTATCGTCATCGCCAGGCGTGGTGTCGTCGTCCATCACCGGGGTGAAATCGTCGTCATCGTCGGGGGGGCAGGCCAGGCATAACAGGGCAATTCCCACGAGGGCGGATAACACTAATAAGGCTCTCATTGTTCCCTCCCAGCTGCGACGATTTAGTATATGCAAATAATATGCCGACAATTAGCGGGCCCTTGTGATGGTAAATCGTTGATATCAGGGGATAATAGAATTGCCGGGGGTGATAAAAATTAACCGGATTTACGTTTAGGCGCTGAATTTTTAGCACCGGGTGTAAAAAGGGTTACTCGAACGAGCGGTCTAAAACGATTGAATAAACTCAAGCGCCGCTTCACCGGCGACGTCGCCCGGCTCGGTCATCGCATGGAACAGCTCGATGTGCCCGCGGCCGCCGACGTGCCGCACCCAAGCGTTGACCCCGGCTTCTTGCAGGGCCTGCTGCATCTGCTCGGGTTGCTCGCGCGGGACGATGTGGTCGCCCTTGGCCCGGAGCATGAGAAAGGGCGGGCAGCCGGCGTGCACGTGGGCGATCGGCGAAAGCTGCGCACGGTAATCGGCGTCGGGACCGAAATTCTGGGTCACCATCTTCACCGCCATCGGATGGTTGCCTTCGGACGAACCGCGCAAGTCGAAGATGCCGGCCAGGGTGATCACCCCGGCGGGAACGGATTCGGGCACGTTCAGCTTTTTCAGGTAACGGCGGTCGCAGGCGACCAGGGCGGACAAATGCGCTCCGGCGCTATGACCGAGCAGGAAGATTTTATCCGGGTCGCCGCCGTACTCGGCCGCGTGGGCATAAAGCCAGGCCGCGACGCGAGCGACGTCGAGCGCCTGTTGCGTCGGTTTGACCTGCGGCGTCAGCCGGTAACCGGCGGCCGCGGCGATCACCCCGCGTTCGGCGAACCAGCGCGCACCGTCTTGCACGGCGGGCAGGGTGCGGTCGCCCAGGTTCCAACCGCCGCCGTGAAAGATGGCGATCAGGGGAGCATCGGCGACGCCTTCCGGCACGTAGAGGTCGATCTTGTGTTTGACCGGGTCGGCGTTTTCGCCGGTAACGGTGGCGATGCCGCGCTCGATGGTCACGTCATAGGACGCCGTGGTCGGTTTGACCGATTCGGTGCAGCCGCCGCGCCAGATGAAGACGAACAGGAACAACCCCGCCAGCAGGGCGAGTACGATAATCAGGGCGATGCGGCGTTTGCTCATGGGTTTGCTTGGTCGTCAGATGCATTCGGATCGTGTTTGTCGTCGAGCGGCTCGACGTCGATCCAATTGACCGGATTTTTAATCTTCTGCACTTCGTTGTCGACTTTTCGGTAGGCACGGTAAGCTCCACCGGCCTTGCGGGCGACGTCGGGCAATTTGCCCATGCCCAGAAGCACCAGCACGGCGATGGCGATCAACAACAATTCCGTCGCGCCCAATCCGAACATGTCGCTTTCCTCCGCGGGCGATCATAACATTTCGCCCGGGCGGTGCTCAATTGAAATTCGAGGCCGTTTTCGACGATGTCGGGGTGTCGATTTAACGCGATCCGGTTATAATCCGCACATCATGAAACATGGTCGGCGGATATTTGTTTTTCTTCTCGTGTTGGTCTTTTGCCTGCCGGCGATGGCCGCCACCCCCATGCCCGGCGACGACGGCGACGCCCGCTCGTTGCTGTTGGGGCTGGATCGCCAGGAGCGCTACCTGGCCAAACGCGCGCACAAGACGCTGCGCCTGGGCTCACGGCGGGTGCCCGCCGAGCGCGTATTGAAAACCATCCGCGAATTGCGGCTGTTGACGCTGCGCGCCCACGGCACGCCGGCCTTCGCGCGCGAACTGGCCGAGCGCTTCGAGGTCGTCATCGTCAGCGACAACGCACTGGTCACCGCCTATCACTCACCGCTGATTAAAATCAGCGCTCATAAAACCGCCGAATACAACGTGCCCATTCTCGGCCGTCCGCCCGACCTGGTGGAAAAACGCGGCAAGGTCTACCGGCGGATCGGCGGGCAATTGATGACGCCGCCGACGCGCGCCCAGATCATGGACGGGGCGCTCAACGCTTCGGCCTTGGCGGTCGCCTGGACCGACGACCCGGTCACCTATTACTACACGCAGATTCAGGGCGGGGCGGTCGCAGTCTACCCCGACGGCCGGCGCAAGACGTTGCTTTACGCGGGCAACAACGGCCACGGCTATGTGTCGATCGAGCCGGAGATTTTGCGGCGCGTGCCGGTTGAGCAGCGTCCCGGCGGTTACCTGGGTTTGCGCGATTACCTCCGCCGTCATCCGCCCGAGGCCGAGCAATACTTCCGCCTCAATCCGCGCTACATTTTTTTTAAACTTTCAAACAAACCGCCGATGGGCATGGCCGGGTTGCCGTTGACCGTCAAGCGTTCGATCGCCACCGACAAACGGCACTACAGCGCCGGACTGATCGGCCTGCTGACCTACGGCGAACCGGTCAAACTTACCGACGGCTCGATCAAGCTGAAGCAGGTGCAGCGATTGATTTGCGATTGCGACACCGGCGCGGCGATCAAGGGGCCCGACCGGGTCGACATTTACTTCGGCGAGGGCTCGGTGCGCGACCTGTTCGCCGCCGGCGTGAAGAATCACGGCACGTTGTCTTATCTGTTGATCAAAAACTGACGCGGCCGATGTTGTCGAATCGGGCAGAAGCTGTTACAGTCGCGGCACATATGCTGAAGACGATCGCGCGGATGTTGACGAAACAGCAGATCAAGCGCGTTCCGCTTAGCCTAAACTCCCCAAATTTTCAATAAGCACTTCAGCCTCTTGAACGCATGATTCAGGGATACATGCCGTGTTGAACGTGCTCGCCAAAATCCGGAATCGGGATTCCTCAGAGCGCAGTTGGGTCGCCAGGGTTGCACCGGACGCGGCCGTGGTCGGGTTGTTGTTGTCGTTTTGGCTGTGGCATTGCCGCGACGTGCTGCGCAATTTTTTTACGGCGATCTACCAGGGCGATGTAGTCTACAAGAGCATCGATACGGCCGGGATGCTGTGGATGTCTTGGTGGACCGAACAGGCGCTGTCGTCGCCGCAATGGAAACTGTTTTTCAGCCCTTTTCTTAATTTCCCGATCGGCTCTGAGGTGATGACCTACGACGTGGCTTTTTCGCACGTTGTGCTCAGCGGCATGCTGCGGCCGTTTCTGGGTCCCGCCGGCGGATTCAACGCCGTCTTTTTGCTGGCCGGTTTTTTCTCGCTGTTCGGCATTTACGTATTGCTGCGGCAGGTGCTTGCCTCTCGTCTGACCGCCGGTTTGTTGGCGTTGTTGCCCATTGTTTACGGGTTGTTTCCGCTGTGGGACATCTTCGATCTGGAAGTCATTGACAGCGGTTTTTTCAGCCTGTCGTTGGCTTGTTGGCTGGCGCTGTTACGGAAAAACGATCAACGGTTGATCCTGCCGGCCGGTTTGCTGATTGCTGCGACGATGATCACCCAAATGTATTACGGCATTGCATTAATGATTGTGTTGGCCACGGCGACGGTGGCAAGTTTCGCAGGCCTGACGCCTTATTCCGTCGCCGGTAAGGATTTGCGAAAACAAACGATGACGGTCGCCGGTCTTGGGTTTCTGATGGTTCTGCCCTATTTGTTATGGATTTTGCAAAGCGTTGCCGCGATGGGACCCGTCTGGAAACTGCATCTTTTTCCGGAGGCCATTAACAACCCTAACGCCAGTGGCGAGTCTTGGCTGTCACCAAATTTGTGGCTTTCCGGCGGCGTTTTTGTCTTGATGGCTGTCGTCGCCCACCGGCGAAGAACGTGGTTTTTGTTTGCCTTGCTGGTTGTGCCGATGTTGTTTTTCATCAGTAAACCGTTCTGGACGATCGGTCGGTGGCATATCCCGACACCGGTGCAATTGTTGACGATGTCTCTGCCGTATTTTTGGCGCCTGTCCTCCCCGGCTCGCTTTTGCCGGGCAGCGGTCATTCTGGCAACGCTGTTTTTAGCCGGGTGGATACCGGCTATGCAGCAACGGTGGTCGTTGAAACGGTGGCCCGCCGTGTTGCCCGCGGTCGCATCGCTGGTTGTCGGCTTGATACTCATTCCCGTGATGAACGGTAAAATTATTTTTCCGAGTTTCATCAAGCAGATGCTGCCCATGCACCGAGTCATCGGCCTGTATAATCCGATCGACGTCGAACCGCTATGGCATCCGCCGGAGGTCATTGCCGACCTTGGCGAACAGCCGTCGCCCCGCGCAATTTTTGAGGTCAATTGCGAAAAAAATTCAGCCTTGAGTCTCATGTTGCAAACCGTTCACGAAAAGCCGGTAAGCACGGATTGTTTGCGGCCGCATACGGTGGAAGAGCTCTCGCCTTTGGCTAAATACAAAAAACGATTGTGCTCCGGCAAAACTTCCAATTGCCCGTCGGCCGAACAATTGAGACAGTTGGGTGTGCGGTATGTGATGTTTTACCTTTCCAAGCCATTGCAGAATATGCCGCAACTTTGGCCGAAGTGTCGACAATTGTACGGTGAACCCGTTTACGGGGGGCAACGGATTAGACTGTACGAAATCGGGCCCAAGCCGCAGCAATAAATCACCATGAGAAAATGACCGCAATCGGGCAGATCATGGTGCGGAAATGCCGGAACAGCGTGGTGAGTGACGAATATTTTTCTGTGTTTTTTTGAAAAAGCGGCAAGATTCTCACGAAAATTGACGATGTTATATATAGTGGTCAACAGTGATTATACATCATTAACTGGGCATGAAATGGAACAGAAAGCAGGCACCCGGTGTCAGTCAGTTATGTTTATTGAGACCCTTGTCGTGTGTCCAAAAGCGGAGTATGTTTAAACGACGGGGATGATGCAGCTTTCAATATAACTGACGGGGCAGCATTGCGGGGGAGGAATGAATTTCAGATCAATTCTGATTTTTCTGGTTCTGGCGGTGTTGCTGTTGCCCGGTGCGCTGTGGGCGGCCAAGTGTACCCGCGTTTTGCCCAATGAAGTTTTCGCCTTTTTCGGTGAGAAACGCAGTGACGTCGATTGCGATGACTACGAATATAAAATGGTCGATCTTAACGATGACGGACAGCTGGAAGTGGTGGCGACCAATTACCGCCGATCTTGCGAAGACGCCGGTTACTGCAATTTCGAAATTTTCGAAAAGGCCGATCAGGGCTGGAAGCACATTGCGACGATTCCCGGACGCTTTCGGTTGTTGCCGACCAAAACCAATGGTTATCATGACTTGGCCACCTGGTTGCTCGGGCACCGATACGTCTATGTTTGGAATGGCCGCACCTACCATGACATCAATCGTCCGGAAGCCAACGAGGGCGGTACGCAAACCCCAACGCCACAACCCGACCGGCCGCCCGCGTCCGATGGAGCCGAAACCGGGTAGTTATCAGCACTTATCGGTTATATTAAAGATTGTAAGCAGCACTTTACAAACTTTCCGAAAGTATGCTAAATCCATTAGCAAGTCTGGGAAAACCCTCCCCTGTGTGGGATGCGGTAGCAAAATAATTTGTATATGCATTGGCAATTAGCAATGATCTTGCATTAAGAATTTGCCTGGAAGGAGGCCAGTTTCAGGCAAGCTAGACAATTGAGGAACGTTTACTTTTAAGAGATTGCAAATCAGGCAACTCGAAAGGGAGGAAAATTGATGAAACTGACAACCTATCTCACTACCGTTGTTGTGGCCATGTTCGTGCTGGGCGTGGGCGTTGCGGCTGCAGCGACCGGCGGGCCGGACGACTACGGCTACACCTGGGACGATAGCGAGACCTACACGTGGACCGACATCTCCGACGGTACCGAAGTAGCGGTCGGCGATGAAACGGTAACGACCGTGGACATCGGCTTCCATTTCGTGTTTTACGGCGCGATCTACAGCCAGGTCGGCATCGCTTCCAACGGTCACCTGTCCTTTAACAACACGACCAGCTTCAGCATCGACTGTGACTTCACCGCCGATGTCTTGAGCATGTGGGCCGGTCTCTGGACCGACTTGGTCGGTGCTTCGATCGGTAACGTGTACTACAAAGTGACCGGCACCGAGCCGAACCGTAAGTTCATCGTGCAGTGGACGGGCATCCCCGAATACGGCGATGACGCCGACGTGGGTACCTTCCAGATGGTGTTGGAAGAAGGCAGCAACGACATGGTCTTCTACCTCAACGACACCTACACCGCACTGAGCAATGATGGCGCCATCGGCATCTATGGCAGCTTCGATGACACCAACTACCTGCAGTACGAGTGCGATGCGACGCCCGGCTCCGCCAGCCTGGCCGTTCGTTACTCGCACCCGAGCGGCGTTGGCGTGCTGTCCTCGCTGGACAACCCGGTGCACCTGTTCACTTCGGTGACCGGCTACACCTACAGCATCGCGGTATTCAACGGTGACGCCTCTTCGGCCACCGTCAACGCCGCGGCCGACGGCAACACCTGGACGACCGATGTCGATCCGGCTTCGCAGGCTATTGCGGCCGGCGCATTCGGCACCGTTGACGTCACCGTCACCCCGCCGAGCGACAAAGCCGCCAGCGGCGACCGTGACATCTTCGACATCGACCTGACCGGCGACGTCACCGCGTCCTACACGCTGTTGAACGTCTTCGCCGAAAACTGGACCGGTATGGACGTCTACACCGCCGATCAGGCGACTGCGCCGACCATCGACGGTTCGCTGGGCGCCACCGAGTACGATTTCAGCGGCAACGCGATCCGCATCGACTCGAGCTACGATGCGCTGGCGTACTTCTTCTACGGCCAGGATACGATTTACATGGTCGTCGAGTACTTCAGTGACAACAACCCCGTCGACTACGACCAGATGGGCTTCTACTTCGATCCGGAAGAAGACGGCTGGGATGCCGACGGCAGCGACGGCAACTACTGGATGGAATATATGGATGCGGGCAACGAAGCCGTGTTCCGGCCGATCACCCCGGGTCCGACCTTCGGTGCGACTGAGGCGGCCACGGGCGTCGACTTCGACACGAGCAACGCCGACGGTTACATGGTTTACGAAGCGGGCATGGACGAAGGCAACTTCTTTGCCAAGGTCGTTACCGACGAAACCATGAAAGTCTGGTTCTACGCGCTGAACGTTGAAATCGACGAGCAGCCCGACTGGTTGGGCCTCGGCGGCTCCGGCGGTTGGCAGAATCCGACCACCTACGGCACCTTGCACATCAACAGCGCCGGTCCCGATGACGACACCGTCGACGATGACACGACCGACGACGACACCACCGACGACGACACCGGCGACGACGACACCGGCGACGACGACACCGGCGATGATGACACCGGCGACGACGACACCGGCGACGACGACGATGACGACGACGACGATGATGACGACGACGACGACGATGATGATGATGACATCATCGGCGACGACGACGATGATGACGACGACGACGACGACGGCTGCGGCTGCTAAGTAGTCGCTTTCGGTAAGTCAAGAAAGGGAGGATCCGCGTGGTCCTCCCTTTTTATTTAAAAGGATGTCGCATTGCTCGTTCGGGGCAAATGTCTTATAAACGGCGGAAACCGGTGAGGACGTCATGAGAAAAAGCCTGCTTGTTTGTCTATTGTCAATTCTTTGCTTGCTGTTGGTTTGTTCCTGCGGCGAAAAACCGTTTAAACCTTTTACGCCGCCGTCGGTGGATAACGTGGTGCTGATCAGCATCGACACCCTGCGGGCCGACCATGTCGGCGCTTACGGTTACCCGCGTAAAACCACACCGAACATCGACCGGCTGGCCAAAGAATCGATCCGCTTCAGTCAGGCGTTCAGCTCGACCAATTGGACGCTGCCCGCCCATGCCGGCATGTTCAGCGGGATGATGTCGTCCGGCCACGGCGCCATCGGCCTGAAAGACGCCATTCGTCCGCAGACGCAACTGATCGCCGAACACCTGAACAACGCGGGGGTGACCACCGGCGCGTTCGTCAGTCATGTTTACGTTTCGGAAAAATTCGGCTTCCACCGCGGTTTTGAAACCTTTGATTACGAGCAACACCGTTCAGCGGCCAAACAGACCGACCAGGCCATCGATTGGATGAAGCAAAACGGCGCAAGCCCCTTTTTCCTCTTTCTGCATTACTTCGACGTGCACGCACCCTACGGTGACGTGGAAATCAACCCGACCCGCTTCACCGAAGACCCGGAATGCTACGGCCCCAAAGCCTGGGCCGATATCGCCTCGGCCGCGGTGGAAAAGGATTGGCCGCAGTTTCAGTGTTTCCAAGACCTTTACGACGGCGACCTGGCTTACGTCGACGAGCACCTCGGACGCTTGTTCGATCACCTGCGCACCAGCGGTTTGCTGGATCGGACGCTGGTAATCGTCACCTCCGATCACGGCGAAATGTTCGGCGAGTACGAAGCCGCCGGTCACGGATTGACCTTGTTCGATCCGGAAATCTGGGTTCCCTTGATCATGCGTTTTCCCGACGGCGCCGGCGGCGGCACGGAGTTGGCCGACCTGGTCAGCAACGTCCAGTTGGCGCCGACGATTCTGGAAGTGTTCGGACAAACGCCGTTCCCCACCGATCTGCCCAGCCTGCTGCCCCGTCTGCGCGGCGAAGCATCGGCTGCCGAGTGGGTCGGCGTGGAAACGCAAAAGCTCGACAACCAGATGATCGCCGTCATCGATCCCGAGTACAAAGCGGTGATGCCGCCGCCGCATCAAATCTACGGCGTCAATCTTGCTCCTTCGTTGGTCCGGCGCGGCGAACCCGAAGACCGCAACATCTGGTTTGAGCAGCCGGATATCATCGAGACCATGACCGAACGCATCGCACAGAGCGGATGGTACGGCAGCGGTACCTGTTACGAAATGACGTTTTTCGCCAAGTCGCATTACGCCAGGCTGCATTTCGAGGTTACGCTGCCCGAGGGCGTCGAACCGGTGACAATCGCGCCGCTGGCCCGCTACGTGCGGCGCAAGGGCAAAAAGGTATTTGCCGAAGAATCGCCGGTTACTCAGAACGGTAATACCTTTAACATGACGCTGCCGCGCGGACACAGCGTTTCCGGCTTTGCCGTCGTTGTCGATCCGGCCGATACGGAAATCACCATCAAAGTGCCGGGGATCGATGACATCCGCAACCTGCCGTTATTCGTGGGCCAGACAGGTAACGAAGTGAAAGGCGAAACGGTGACGCTCAACGGCCCCACCGGTAGCTTTGAGGCCAACCCGAGGCCGATGGGTGCTTTCGTCCTGATTCGCAGCTATCCGGTGTCGCACCTGCAGCGGCCGGGCATGGGACCGATTGTTCCGGCGGCGCCGTTAAGCCAAG
>Ga0272444_10001301_pt1 | contig 24260 bp, 28 predicted proteins | sample SSMForm13_FD_201033 | JGI IMG/M metagenome (GOLD analysis project Ga0272444, IMG submission 201033) | Marine sediment archaeal communities from Little Sippewissett salt marsh, Falmouth, MA, United States - SSM-Form-13 | ecosystem: Environmental > Aquatic > Marine > Wetlands > Sediment ...
GTCGGTGCCTTGATGGCGCCGGCCCAGCAGGTGGTCGGCCAGATCGACCAGATCGCCGACCGTGCGGAGGAGAAGGCAGCGGCGTAACGTTTCGTGTGAACAGGACAGCCCGACAGGGCATGCATGCCGGGCCGGGCCGGCCCGAGGTGAGTTCGAGGAGAGAAGGAAATGGCAGAGGAAGTCAAGGAAGCGACGGACGCAACGGAAGCGAAGGACATCGCACCGGAGATCAAGGCTCTCGGCGACAAGCTGGTAGCCCTGACGGTGCTCCAGGCTCGTGACCTTCGGGACTACCTGAAGGACGCACACGGGATCGAGCCGGCTGCCGGTGGCGTGATGGTGGCCGCGGCAGGTGGCGCCGGCGGCGGCGCGGAAGCGGCCGCCGAGGAGAAGACGTCGTTCGACGTGATCCTCAGCGGGCCCGGCGACCGCAAGATCCCGGTGATCAAAGTGGTTCGCGAGCTGACCAGCCTTGGCCTGAAAGAAGCCAAGGGCTTGGTCGACGCCGCTCCCAAGGCCGTCAAGGAAGGCGTGTCGAAGGAAGAGGCCGAAGAGGTCAAGAAGAAGCTGGAAGAGGCCGGGGCTGCCGTCGAGATCAAGTAGGTCGGCACATCGGGTGAGGTAGCGCGATCGTGCGGAAGCGCGGGATCGCGCCTGCATCGGACAAGTTGGCCGACAGGGCCACGGGTCGGGGCGCGTCGGACGTCCGCTCCGGCCGGTGGCTGCGGTCGGTCTGTTGTCGTGCGGGAGTGGCCCCGCAGGGGTCCACCGGCACGTGGTGCCGTACGTCCTAGTTGTGAGGATCAGAGGTCATGCAGACCCGGAACTTCGGACGCCTTGGCGACCTGTTGGACATCCCGAGCCTGGCGGAAATCCAGACGAAATCCTATGAGTATTTCCAGCAGTCGGAGTGCGACCCCGAGAAGCGGAAAAACCAGGGGCTGGAGTCGATCCTCCGGGAAATCTTCCCCATCAAGTCGTACGACGAAACGCTGACCCTGGAATATGTCAAGTTCGATCTGGGCAAGCCGCGCTACCGGCCCATTGACTGCCGCGAGTTGGGCCTGACCTACGGACGCCCGCTCCGTATCTGGGTCCGCCTGTCGGGCAAGGAACTCGAAGAGGTCATCGAGGAGGACGTGTACCTGGGCGAGATGCCCATCATGATGGGCGGCGGCGAGTTCATCATCAACGGTGCCGAGCGGGTCATCGTCAGCCAGTTGCATCGCAGCCCGGGCATCGACTTCAGCGTCGAGGTGCAAGCCGGCGACCGCCGACTGCACTCCTGCCGCGTGATCCCCGAGAGGGGGAGCTGGATCGAGGTCAACGTCACCAAGAAGGACGTCCTGAATATCCGAATCGACCAGTCCAGCCGCATCCTCGCCACAACGTACCTCAGGGCGATGGACCCGGCCTACGGCAACACGGTGGACCTTGTCCGGCTGTTCTACAAGACCAAGCTTCAGAAGCTCAGCCAGCTGAAGCCGAATCAGAAGCCTCAACTGATGTACGTCGTGAGCGACGTGGTGGACCCCGAGACGGGCGAGGTGATCGTCGCCGCGGGGCACCAGATCGCCGAAGCGTGGGAGACGATCAAGAATTCGAGCATCCGGCAACTGGAGATCGTCGACCAGGCGGTGGTCGATCCGCTGATGCTCAATACGCTGGCCGAAGACCCTGCCACGAACCACGACGAAGCGGTGCTCCGAATCTATGGGCGCCTGCGCGTGGGCAACCCGCCGAACCTGGACAAGGCCCGGCAGTTGTTCCACGAGAAATTCTATGACGAGAACCGCTATCGCCTCGGGCGCGTCGGCCGGTTCAGGCTCAACCGGAAGTTCGGCACGGACATCCCGGAAACGCAGATGACCCTGCGCCCGGAGGACTTCATCGAGGCCCTCAGGTACATCCTGAAGCTCCGGGCGGGCGAGGGGCTCGTCGACGACATCGACGACCTGGGCAACCGCCGCCTGCGGACCCTCGACGAACTGGCGGGCGACGAAATCCGCAAAGGGTTCCTGAAGCTGCGCCGCACAGTCCAGGAACGCATGAGCATCAAGGAAGTCAAGGACATGACGCCGCGGACGCTCATTAACTCCAAGAGCATCTCGTCGGCCATCGAGTTCTTCTTCGGCCGCAGCGAACTGTCCCAGGTGGTCGATCAGACCAACACGTTGAGCACGCTGGCCCATGAGCGCCGCCTCAGTGCGTTGGGGCCCGGGGGACTGAACCGCAAGCGAGCCGGGTTCGAGGTGCGCGACGTCCACATCAGCCACTACGGCCGCATCTGCCCCATCGAGACCCCTGAAGGGACGAACATCGGCCTGATCTCGCAGCTCAGCATCTACGGGACGGTCGACGAGTACGGGTTCCTGGTGACGCCTTATTGCCGCATGGGCAAGGGCCGCCTGAGCGACACCATCGAGTACCTCCGGGCGGACGAGGAGCTGTCGTTGCTCCTGGCCCCGGCCGACATGCGGCGCGACGACAAGGGACGTATCCTGGGGTCCAGGGTCATCTGTCGCGAGGGCGGCGACTTCCGGCCGGTGGACCCGCAGGAGATCGATTACTGCGACGTCAGCCCCAAGCAGCTTGTGGGGGTCTCGGCGAGCCTCATCCCGTTCCTGGAGCACGACGACGCGAACCGCGCGCTGATGGGATCGAACATGCAGCGGCAGGCGGTGCCCCTGCTGTGGGCTGAGCCGCCCGTGGTCGCCACCGGAATGGAAAAGCCCGTGGCCGAGAACTCCAGCATGGTCGTTCGCACCAAGGGGCCCGGCAAGGTCACCTACGTCGACAGCCAGCGGATCATCATCGACGACGAGGACGAGTACGAGCTCCGCAAGTTCGTTGGGCTCAATGAGCGAACCTGTCTCAATCAGGTGCCCATCGTCCGCGAAGGTCAGCGCGTGAAGCGAAACGAAATCATCGCCGACGGCGGCGGCACCAAGGAGGGCGAGCTGGCCCTCGGCAAGAACGTCCTGGTGGCCTTCATGGCCTGGGAAGGTTACAACTTCGAGGACGCCATCTTGATCAGCGAACGCCTCCTCAAGGACGACCGCTACACGTCGGTCCACATCGAGGAGTTCAGCGTCGAGATCCGGGAGACCAAGCTGGGACGCGAGGAGTTCACGCGCGACATTCCGAACGTCAGCGAACGGGCCTTGCGAAACCTGGACGAGAACGGCGTCGTTCGCGTCGGCACCCGCGTCGGGCCGAACGACATCCTGGTGGGCAAGGTCAGCCCCAAGTCGAAGAGCGAGCTGTCGCCGGAGGAGAAGCTCCTGCACGCCATCTTCGGCCGGGCCGGAGAGGACGTCAAGAACGACTCCCTGAGCGTGCCCTCGGGAACCGAGGGCATCGTCATCGGGCACCGGCACTTCTCGCGCCTCCATCACCTGACCGACGAGGCCAAGAAGGCCCGCCAACGCGATGCCAGGAAGTTCGAGAAAGGCATCAACGCCCGCATCGCGGACGTCTTCAGGGAACTGGTCACCACGCTCAACAGGATCCTCAACACCAAGATCGGCGACCCGCAGACGGGGGCCGAGTATGCATCGAGCGACAACGACGCCGATCTCGTTCGCGAAGCCGGGGCTTTCAACTTCGATGCCCTGAAAACCCGCTCCAAGAACGTCGCCGAGGCCGCCGAACAGTGCAAGCGGCTGTGGCCGCGCATCCAGGTGCTGCTCGATGAACGCGAACGTGAACTGAGCCGGCTGAAGCGCGGCGACGAATTGCCGAGCGGCGTGCTAGAAATGGTCAAGGTCTACATGGTGACCAAGCGCGTGCTGGCCGTCGGCGACAAGATGGCCGGACGCCACGGCAACAAGGGCGTCATCGCCAAAATCCTCCCGGAGGAGGACATGCCGTTCCTCGAGGACGGCACCTCCGTTGAGATCGTGCTGAACCCCCTGGGCGTTCCCAGCCGTATGAACGTCGGCCAGATCCTGGAGACCCACCTGGGCTGGGCGGCCGACGTGCTCGGCTTCCAGGCCGTCACACCCATCTTCGACGGGTGCCGGGAAGACACCATCCACGATCTGTTGGAGGAGGCGGGGCTGCCCCGAGACGGCAAGGTGGTGCTCTACGACGGGCGAAGCGGCGAGCGGTTCGACGAGCCCGTCACCGTGGGCCAGATCTACATGATGAAGCTCCACCACCTGGTGGACGACAAGATCCACGCCCGGGCCACCGGCCCCTACAGCCTGATCACGCAGCAGCCCCTTGGCGGAAAGGCCCGCAGCGGCGGACAGCGGTTCGGCGAGATGGAAGTCTGGGGACTCGAGGCCTACGGGGCGTCGCACATTCTTCAGGAACTGCTGACCGTCAAGAGCGACGACGTCGAGGGCCGAACGAAAATCTACGAGTCCATTGTCACAGGAAAGAACCGCCTCGAGGCCAGCACCCCGGTGTCGTTTGAGGTGCTGTGCAACGAAATCAAGGGCCTGGGGCTGAATATCCAGCTGGAGAAGAAGCGGATCTGACGGTTCGCGCGACGGCCCGGCGGGGCCGTCTACTGAGGTCTGACTAGGAGCGAACGCCGATGCCGGTTGATAACACTCTGGAACGCATTAACGATTATGGGTCGGTGCGGGTCTCGCTGGCCAGCCCGAACGACATCCGTTCGTGGTCCTTCGGCGAGGTCAAGAAACCCGAGACCATCAACTACCGGACCTACCGCGCCGAAAAGGACGGCCTGTTCTGCGAGCGCATCTTCGGCCCGGAGCGCGACTGGGAATGCTTCTGCGGCAAGTACAAGGGCACCAAGCACAAAGGGATGATCTGCGACCGATGCGGCGTCAAGGTCACCCACAGCCGCGTGCGACGCAAGAGAATGGGGCACATCAACCTGGCCGCGCCCGTCATGCACATCTGGTTCTTCAAGGCCATGCCCAGCCGACTGGGCACGTTGCTGAGCATGAAAACCTCCGACCTCGAGAAGGTTATCTACTTCCAGGACTACGTGGTCGTCAACCCTGGCAGCACCCCGCTGAAGGAAAAGCAGCTCCTGACCGAGGACGAGTACCGCACGTCCCGCGACAAGTACGGCGACGAGTTCGAGGCCGACATGGGCGCCGAGGCGGTCAAACGCCTGCTCCAGCGGCTGAACCTCGCCGAACTGGGGGCCGAGCTGCGGGACAATATCCAGGAGACGCGCAGCAAGCAGAAAGCCCGCGATCTGGCCAAGCGGCTCAAGGTCGTCGAGGTGCTCCGCGATTCCGGTCAGCAGCCCGAGAACATGGTCCTGGAGGTTATTCCGGTCATCCCGCCGGACCTCCGGCCCCTGGTGCTCCTGGACAGCGGCAACTTCGCCACCAGCGACCTCAACGACCTGTACCGGCGGATCATGAACCGCAACAACCGGCTGAAGAAGCTGATCGACCTCAACGCGCCCGAGGTCATCATCCGCAATGAGAAACGCATGTTGCAGCAAGCGGTCGACGCCCTGTTCGACAACGGCCGATGCCGCAGGCCCGTCCTCGGCTCCTCGAACCGCCCCCTGAAGTCGCTGACCGACATGATCAAGGGCAAGCAGGGGCGGTTCCGTGAGAACCTGCTTGGCAAGCGCGTCGACTACTCGGCCCGCAGCGTCATCGTCATTGGCCCGGAGATGAAGCTCCACCAGTGCGGCTTGCCCAAGAAGATCGCCCTGGAGCTGTACCAGCCGTTCATCATCCGCGAGCTGAAGAACCGCGGCCTGGCCGACACCATTAAGAGCGCCAAACGCATGCTCGAACGGCGCGATGACGAGGTCTGGGACATCCTGGAGTACGTCATCCATCAGCACGCCGTGCTCCTGAACCGTGCTCCCACGCTGCACCGCATGGGCATCCAGGCCTTCGAGCCGGTGCTCATCGAGGGCAACGCCATCAAGATCCATCCGCTGGTCTGCAAGGGATTCAATGCGGACTTCGACGGCGACCAGATGGCCGTCCACCTCCCCCTGTCGGTCGAAGGGCAGGTCGAGGCCAGCGTGCTGATGATCGCCACGAACAACATTTTCAGCCCGGCCGACGGGTCGCCGATCATGTCGCCCAGTCAGGACATCGTCCTGGGCATCTACTACCTGACGCTCGGGCGGCCCGGCCAGTTGGGCGAGGGCAAGGTCTTCACCGACAAGCTCGAAGCCATGACCGCACTGGCCCATGGGAAGGTCAACCTGCACGCGCGCATCAAGGTCCGACTCGACGAAGGCGAGACCGTCTGCGTGAGCCCGGGCAAGACCGTCACTCCCGAAAGCCGCATCATCGAGACGACCGCCGGCCGCGTGATCTTCAACGACGTGCTGCCCGAAGGGATGCCCTTCTACGACTTCGCCCTGGCCCAGAGAGGCGTCGCCAGGGTTATCTCCGACTGTCACCAGGGCCTCGGCCGCGCTGCCACCATCAACCTGCTCGACCTCATCAAGGACCTGGGCTTCGCCTATGCCACGCTGAGCGGCCTGTCGTTGTCCACGGTCGACCTCAGGGTGCCGACCGAGAAGAAGCGCCGGATCCTCGAGAAGACCGAGAAAGAGGTCGACAAAATCACCAAGGGCTACAAGGCCGGGGCCATCACCGACGGCGAGCGATACAACCAGGTCATCGACTCCTGGACTCACGCCCGAGAGCAGGTGACCGCCGAGATGATGAACGAACTCCGCGACGATGTCCGCGACGGTGTGCCCTATCTCAATCCCATCTACCTGATGGCCGACTCCGGCGCGCGGGGCTCGGTGGACCAGGTCCGCCAGTTGGCGGGCATGCGGGGCCTCATGGCCAAGCCCTCGGGCGACATCATCGAGACGCCCATCAAGTCGAACTTCCGCGAAGGCCTCAGCGTCCTCGAATACTTCTCGTCCACCCACGGCGCCCGGAAGGGACTGGCCGACACGGCGCTCAAGACGGCCGACTCGGGATACCTGACGCGGAAGATCGCAGACGTGGCCCAGAACGTCATCGTGAGCCAGATCGATTGCGGTACCATTAACTCCATCGAGAAGGGGGTCTACTACAAGGGCACCGACATCGAGCGGCCGCTCTCCGAGGCCATCGCCGGCCGCACGTCCGCCCAGAATATCGCCGATCCCATCACCGATGAATTCATTGTCCGCGACGGCGAAGTCATCACCCGGGCAGCAGCCAGCAGAATCGAGGAACTGGGTATCGAGCAGATCCGCATCCGGTCTTCCCTGACGTGCGACAGCCCGATCGGCGTCTGTGCCACCTGCTACGGCCTGGACCTCTCGACCGGCGACCCCGTCGAGGAAGGGATGGCCGTCGGCATCATTGCCGCCCAGTCCATCGGCGAGCCCGGAACGCAGCTTACCATGCGGACCTTCCACATCGGCGGAACCGCACACCGCACGGTGCTGGAGTCCGAACTCAAGAGCGGGCAAGCCGGAAAGGTGCAGTTCGAGAACCTGGTGGTGGTCACCGTCGAGGACGCCGATGACACGCGGGACGTTGTCCTCAAACGCAACGGCGAGATCCTGATCCTCGATGTCAAGGGACGCGAACTCGAACGCCATACCATCCCTCTGGGCGCCAACGTTGAGGTCGCTGAGGGCGAGAAGATCAAGCCCGGCCGGCGCCTGTGCCGGTGGGACCCCCACATGGTGCCCATCCTCGCCGAGGCCGCAGGCAAGGTTCGCTATGCCGATCTGGTGATCGGCGAAACCGTGAGAACCGAGGAAGACCGGTCCGGATTCAAACGGATGATGGCCATCGAACACAAGGGCGACCTGCACCCGCGGCTCATCATCGAGGACGATGAGGGCAAGATCCTCGAAGTTCACCATATTCCCGCGCGGACCTACATCGAGGCCAAGGAAGAGGGCCAGGTGATGCCCGGTGCCCTGCTGGGACGCAGGCCCCGCGAGATCACCGGCACCCAGGACATCACCGGAGGCCTGCCGCGCGTCACCGAGCTTTTCGAGGCCCGGAAGCCCAAGGAACCCGCCGTCATGAGCGACATCGACGGCGTGGTGGAGTTGTCGCAGGAGAAGAAGCGCGGCAAGATGACCATCATCGTCCGCAACGAGGCCAGCGGCATTGAGAAAGAGCACTATGTGGCCCACGACCGTCACATTCGGGTGCACACCGGCGACTATGTCCATGCCGGCGAGCAGCTCACCGACGGGCCGCTCGTGCCGCACGACATCCTGAGGATCAACGGCGAGGCCGCGCTTCAGAATTACCTGCTCAGAGAAATCCAGAACGTCTACCGCAGCCAGAGCGTCAACATCGACGACAAGCACATCGAGATCATCCTCGGACAGATGCTCCGCAAGGTCCGGATCACCAATCCGGGCGACACGGCATTCCTGCCCGACGAACTCGTTGACAAGTTCATGTTCCGCGCCGCCAACGAGGAACTGGGCAACATGGTTAAGATCGTCGATCCCGGCGACACCGAGTTCGCACCCAAACAACTGGTTCGCAAGAGTGAAGCGCAGGAGGCTGCGGCCATCGCCGAGCAGTCCGGCGGCACGGCCCCGAAGTTCCGCAAACCCAAACCGGCCAACGCCGACGCGGTCCTCCTCGGGATCACCAAGGCCAGTCTCCAGAGCGAGTCGTGGATCTCCGCCGCCAGCTTCCAGGAAACCACCAAGGTGCTCACCGAGGCCTCCATCGGCGGGCGGGTCGACAACCTCGTCGGCCTCAAGGAGAATGTGATCCTCGGCCACCTGGTCCCGGCGGGAACGGGCTTCAAACCGTACCTGGAATCTCGGGTGAAGGTCAATGTTGAACTGCCCGAAGCCGCACCCGAGGAGGAAGCCTTGCTTGAGCCGTCCGAAAATCCGGAGGTGGCGGCAGGTGACTAACGGTGGCAAATGTGCTATAATACGTAACGCGGCGGGCCTCGCGATTGGCCGGTCGCAGGCCGCGGGCGGAATGATCCGCAGCGCTGCACAGGGAGCGTGAACAGATGCCGACGATCAATCAGTTGATTCGCAAGGGACGAAAGAAGCCCGTCAGGAAGTCCAAGAGCCCGGTGCTGGGGGCGTGCCCGCAGCGACGCGGAGTCTGCACCCTGGTCAGGACGATGACGCCCAAGAAGCCCAACTCCGCCCTGCGGAAAGTGGCCCGTGTGCGACTGTCCAACGGCAAGGAAGTGACCGTCTACATCCCGGGCATCGACCACAACCTGCAGGAACACAGTGAAGTCCTGGTGCGCGGCGGGCGCGTCCGCGACCTGCCGGGTGTTCGCTACCACGTTGTGCGTGGCACGCGCGACGCCTTGGGCGTCGATCAGAGGAACCAGTCACGCTCCAAGTATGGGGCCAAGAGACGCAAGTAACCCAGGCCCGGCGGCCTGGCAATCCAGGCCGACAGCCAGCGAGGATATTTGATGGCCAAGAGATTCACGGCATCCACCCAGCAACTGAAGCCTGACCCGAGGTACGGCAGTGTGCTTGCCTCCAAGTTCATCAACTGCATGATGTTGGAAGGCAAGAAGAGCGTCGCCCAACGCGTCTTCTACGATGCCATGACCGCCATCGAGAAGAAGATCAAGGATGTGCCGCCCTTTGAGGTCTTCGAGGCGGCCGTGGCCAACGTCAGGCCCTACATCGAGGTCCGCTCCAAGCGCGTCGGCGGGGCAACCTACCAGGTGCCCATGCAGGTCAACCAGAAGCGACAGCAGTCGCTGGCCATTCGATGGATTCTTGCTGCCGCACGCGCCAAGAAGGGACGCCCCATGGCCCAGCGCCTGGCCGAGGAACTGATGGCCGCGTTCAAGAAGGAAGGTGCGGCCATGACGACGCGAGAGAACATCCACAGAATGGCTGAGGCCAACAAGGCCTTCGCACATTTCGCATGGTAATGACCCGTGGCTCCGCCACGGTCGGCTATGGCGAGGTCGGCCGCTTCGATCCGGCTGCTTCGCCATGGCCTTTTCTATGGGAAGTCAGGTGCGGCCGCGGCGGCACCCAACGACGGACGCACCTGTGAGCAAGCCCCTTTTCCACGGCGAGTGACCATGAACCCCGAAGCCCTGACGAACGTCCGAAACATCGGCATCATGGCACACATTGATGCCGGGAAGACCACGGTTACCGAACGCGTCCTGTTCTACAGCGGCAAGATCTACAAAATGGGTGAAGTCCACCAGGGCACGGCCGTCATGGACTTCGATCCTGAGGAACAGGCCCGCGGCATCACCATCTCGTCTGCGGCCACCAGCTTCCCATGGAAGGATCATCGGATCAACCTGATCGACACCCCCGGGCACGTGGACTTCACGGCCGAGGTGGAGCGTGCCGTTCGCGTGCTTGACGGCGCCGTTGCGGTCTTCTGCGGCGTCGGCGGCGTCGAGGCCCAGAGCGAGACGGTCTGGTACCAGGCCGACCGCTACAAGGTCCCGCGACTGGCCTTCATCAACAAGCTCGACCGCGTGGGCGCGGATTTCGGTCGCGTGGTCACGGAGATCCGCGAGCGGCTGAACGGCAACCCGGTGCCCGTGGTTCTGCCGTTGGGCCTGGAGGCCGAGCTGCGCGGAGTGATTGATGTAATTACGGGTGTGGGCTACGTTTACGTCGATGACCAGGGCGTGCGGTTCGAGGAGACCCCCCTGACCGAGGAACAGCATTTCGAGGTGGAATTGGAGCGCGAGCATCTCATCGAACGCGTCGCCGAGTTCGATGACGACCTGATGCACGCCTTTCTGGAGCACCACACGGTGACCCCGGAGATGATCCGCCGTGCCGTGCGCAAGGGCACCATCGCCGGGCGCATCCAGCCGGTGCTGTGCGGCAGCGCGCTGAAGAACCGTGGGATTCAACTCCTGCTGGACGCCGTCGTCGACTACCTGCCGAGTCCGCTCGATATCGGCGTGTACCACGCGCACTCACCGGACGACGAGGACAAGGCCATCGAACTGCACCCGGACAGCGAGGAGCCGTTTGCCGGACTCGCCTTCAAGATCACCAGTGACAAGCACGGTGATCTGACGTGGGTGCGTGTCTACTCCGGGAAGCTGAAGGCCGGCTCGCGTGTGTTCAACGTCAACCGCAACAAGAAAGAGAATGTGAGTCGCCTGTGGCGGATGAACGCCGAGGAGCGCATCCGGGAGGACGTCGCGTATGCCGGCGACATCGTAGCCGCCGTGGGGCCCAAGGTGACGGTCACGGGCGACACGCTGTGCGACGCGCGCCGCCCCGTGCTGCTGGAGAGAATGCACTTCCCGAAGACGGTCATCTCCATGGCCATCGAGCCGCATTCGACCGCCGAGAAGGACCGGCTGGCCGAGGTGCTGCGCATCCTGGCGCGCGAAGACCCGACGTTCGAGTACCGCAGCGATCCGGAAACAGGGCAGACGATCGTCGCGGGCATGGGCGAGCTGCACTTGGAGGTGCTGAAGCATCGGATGCTGCGCGAATACAATGTTGACGCGCGAGTGGGCCGGCCGCGCGTGGCCTATCGGGAAACGATCAAGACGACCATCGAAACCGAGGCGCGGTTTGTCCGGCAGACGGGAGGCCGGGGCCAGTTCGCCGTCGTCAAGATCCGTGTGGAGCCTTTCAAGAGCGAGGACGAGGACGTGACGGTTACGTTCGTCAACGCCTTGAAGGGCGAGAGGATCGACAGTCGCTACGTTCCGTCCATCGAGGAGGGGGTGCGCGAGTGTGCCCAGAGCGGCGTGGTGTCGGGGTTTCCGCTGATCGACGTGCGGGTCACGCTGCTGGACGGGAAGGACCATCCGGTCGACTCCTCGGAGGTGGCGTTCGAGGCGGCCGGGGCCATTGCCCTGCGACAGGCTGTGGAGGCCGCTGGGGTAGTCCTCCTCGAGCCGGTGATGAAGGTGGAGATCATCACGCCGAACAACTACTTCGGCGAGGTGACGGGAGACCTGATGGGGCGCCGGGGAGCGGTGACGCACAGCGATCTGCGAGGTGCCATGCGTGTCATCGACGGCCAGGTGCCGCTGGCCGAGATGTTCGGGTACTCGACGGTGTTGCGCGGACTGACGCAGGGCAGGGCGGCCTACACGATGGAGCCGGACGTCTACTCGCCGGTATCGGAAAGTATCGCCGCGAAGATTTCGGGCGGGCTGTGGTGATGGCGTCGGTGCGGCGGGTGTGTTCTGAGGCCCTGAAGAGGCTTTTTGGCCGCGCGAGAAGGGCAAAAAGGCCGTTGCGTGCGAAGAATGGGGATTTTGTGTTTGACAGTGCACAGACCCGTGATAAACTGGCCGGTCTGTAACTTTTGGCTTTTGGGAGGCATATGAGGCGGGCTCTTCCCGGCTCAGCGAAAGTGAAGAGGGCACCGTTCGCTGGTGCAGTGCCTCCTATGCCTCTGGATGAAGTGTGTTCCCGGAGTCTGGTGACTGATGGCGGAAGGCAAGATACGGATTCGCATGGAGGCCTACGATCACCGCGTGCTCGACCAGAGCGCCATGGAGATCGTGGAGACCAGCAAACGGACCGGTGCGAAGGTCAAGGGGCCGATTCCGCTGCCGACGCGGATCGAGCGGTACACCGTCCTGCGGTCTCCGCACATTGACAAGAAGTCTCGCGAACAGTTCGAGATTCGCACGCACAAACGGGTGATCGATATCGAGGAGCCGACGCCGAAAACGGTTGAGGCCCTGAACAAGTTGAACATGCCCGCTGGGGTGTATATCAAGATTAAGGCCTGATGCCGCTTGTGGCCTTGCGGGCCAGCGGGTGAAAGCCTAGCGAGCGATAATGGCCGTGCCACGGCCCGCCTATCGCGCGAGTGGGGATTCAGCACATGGCACCGGCAATTCTTGGCAAGAAGCTGGGCATGACCCAGGTCTACAACCCTGAGGGTCGTGCCGTTCCCGTGACGCTCATTCAGGCCGGGCCCTGCCAGGTTCTCCAAGTGAAGAGCCGTGAGACGGACGGCTACGATGCCGTGCAGGTCGGGTTCGACCCGGTCAAAGCATCCCGTGTGAGAAGGCCGCAGGCCGGCCACGTCAAGAAGGCCGGGGCCAAGGCCATGCGCTTCGTCCGCGAGTTCCGCATCGAGGCCGGCGAGTCCTACGAGCCCGGCGCGACCATCACCGTCGGCCACCTGGAAGGCGTCGCCTGTGTCGACGTGACGGGCCAGACCAAGGGCAAGGGGTTCCAGGGCGTGATGAAGCGGTGGGGATTCGGCGGTCAGCCCGCCACTCACGGCACGGAGCGAAAGCATCGCAGCGCGGGGTCCATCGGCTCCGGGGCGGTGCCCGACAAGGGCGTCTTGCCCGGACAGAAAATGGCCGGACACATGGGCCGCGTGCGCCGCACCGCCCAGTGCCTGCCAGTCATTCGTCTCGATCCGGAGAAGAACCTGCTGGTGGTCAAGGGCAGCGTTCCGGGTCCGAGTGGCGGCTATGTGATGATCAGACGGAGCGTCAAAGGCTGAGAGCAACGGCAGAGTGAGACCGTGCGACATGCTTGAAATACCGGTGTACAGTCCCGAGGGCGAGAAGCTGGAGAGCCTGCAGGTCGACGAGGCCCTGTTCGGTTCGAAGGTGCGGCGCGACCTGTTGAAGCTGGCCGTGCTCCGCCACGAGAACAACCGCCGCGCAGGCACCGCGGCCAGCAAGAGTCGCGGCATGGTCGCCGGTTCCACCAAAAAGCTCTATCGCCAGAAAGGCACGGGGCGTGCACGGATGGGCAGCCGGCGGACCAACATCCGCCGGGGCGGCGGCGTGGCCTTTGCCAAGGTGGCCCGGAGTTTCCGCCAGGGGATGCCCAAGAAGGCCCGGCGGGCCGCTTTGGACTCCGCCCTGCTGGCCAAAATGCTCGACGGGCAGGTCTGTGTGCTCTCGGCACTCGAGGTGACGGAGCCCAAGACGAAGGTCGTCGCGACGGTCCTCGGCGCCCTGGAGATCAACGGGCCGTGCCTGCTGTCGACCGCCGGACGCGATGAGAACGTCTGGAAGAGTTCCAGGAACATCCCGCGACTGAGGGTCCGGCCCGTGGCCGACCTGAACCCGTGGGAGGTCCTGTGGCCGAAACGCGTGGTGTTCACCAGGGACGCCTTCGACGCACTGCTTGAGGCGCGGAGCAACTAGGTCATGGATGCGTACAAGGTTGTCATTCGCCCGCTGATCACCGAGAAGGGGACGAGCCTCAATGAGGGCTTGAACCAGTACCCCTTCGAGGTGCACCCGGGGGCCAACAAGTTCCAGATCGCGGAGGCCATCAAGCGCATCTATGGCGTCCGGGTGACCAAGGTGCGGACCATGAACCACAAGGGCAAGGCCAGGCGGTTCCGGTTCGCGACCGGCCGGACGCGGCGCCGAAAGAAAGCCGTCGTCACGCTCCACGAGGAAGATCGGATCGACTTGTTCTAGCGGTCGGCAAACAGAGGATGCCACGATGCCAGTGAGAATCTACAAACCCACGAGTCCCGCGCGGCGGAAGTCCGGCGTGCAGGACTTCTCGGACATCACGGCGTCGAAGCCCAACAAGCAGCTGACCCGGCGCGTCAAGAAGTCCGGCGGGCGCAACCACAAGGGCGTGACCACCGTGCGGTTCCGCGGAGGCGGCGCCAGGAAGAAGTATCGCCGGGTGGATTTCCGCCGCGACAAGTTCGACATCCCGGCCAAGGTGGGGAGCATTGAGTACGATCCCAATCGCAACTGCCGCATCGCCCTGCTCCACTACGCTGACGGCGAAAAGCGCTACATCCTCTGCCCGGACGGCGTGACCGTGGGCGAGGTGCTCGTCAGTGGCGACCGCGTCGAACCGAAGCCGGGCAACGCGATGCCCCTGGGGAACATCCCGGCCGGACTGGAGGTCCACAGCATCGAGCTGCAGCCGGGTCGCGGAGGGCAGTTGGTTCGCAGTGCGGGGGGCGCGGCCACGCTGTCGGCCAGGGAAGGGCAGACGGTGGTGATCATCCTGCCGTCCGGCGAGATGCGGCGCGTCGCCTCGGAGTGCCGGGCCACCGTCGGAAAGGTCGGCAACAGCGACTACCAGAACGTCCGCTGGGGCAAGGCCGGCCGGATTCGCCACATGGGCCGCAAACCGCACAACCGCGGGACGTCGATGAACCCGGTGGACCACCCCATGGGGGGCGGCGAGGGTCGCAGCGGCGGCGGCCGTCACCCCTGTTCGCCCACCGGGAAACCGTCCAAGGGCGGGCGCACACGCAAGCGGCGCCACGTCGGCAACCGGAGCATCATCCGCCGGCGGCGCAGCCGCAGGTATGGTCAGGTCAAACTGCCGAAGCACTGAGGCGCCGGCACGGCGCCCTGTGAGGGACACGCATGGGACGATCGGTCAAGAAGGGCCCCTACGTGGATGCCAAGCTGCTCAAGAAAGTTGAGCGGATGGACGTCTCGGGCGACAAGCAACCCATTCGCACCTGGGCACGGGCCTCGACGATTGTTCCGGAGTTCGTGGGCCACACCTTCGAGGTCCACAACGGCAAGATCTTCAACCGCGTCTACGTGACCGAGGAGATGGTGGGCCACAAGCTGGGCGAGTTCTCGCCGACGCGCATGTTCCGGGGTCATGCCGGCAGAAGGAAGTGACGGGACCCGAGGTCGGAGCGCGGCCCGGCGACTATTGGCGGAGTTCGAGACGATGCCGTACACAGCACGACATAGATACGCCCCGATGTCGGCGCGGAAAGCGCGGTTGATCGTGGACATGGTCCGCGGGCTCGAGGTCCAGGAAGCCTTGGACCTGTTGCAGTTTCAGCCCCAGCGGGCCGCGTATCTGACTCGCCAGGTGCTCAACTCGGCGTTGGCCAACGCCGACGAGCAGTCCGCCGAGGTGGAGAACCTGGTGATTACGGAGGCCCGGGTGGACGAGGGACCCGCCACCAAGCGCGTCTGGACACGCGGGCGAGGGCGGGCCGACATCCTCAAGCACCGGACCTGTCACATTACCATTACTCTGGACGAGACCGCACAGTAACAAGGCCGATCGCTATGGGACAGAAAGTTCATCCGCTGGGATTCCGCATCGGGATCGTCGAAGACTGGCGCAGCCGATGGTACGCCAGCAAGAAGGTCTTCGGGGACCTGCTGATCGAGGACCAGAAAGTCCGCCGCTACATCGAGGGCAAGTATCGCTTCGCCGGCATCCCGAAGATCGAGATCGAGCGGACCCGGGAGGAAGTGAAAGTGATCCTCCATGCGGCTCGTCCCGGCCTGATCATCGGTCGCAAGGGCGCCGAAGTGGACAAGTTGCGGGAGGAACTCGAAGACCTGACCCTCCGCCGCGTGTCAGTCAACATCGTGGAGATCAAGAATCCCGACACGAGTGCCCGTCTGGCAGCGGAAGCCATTGCCGACGCCCTGCTCAAGCGGCAGGCCTTCCGTCGCGTGATGAGAATGCGGGCCGAAAGCGTCATGCAGGCGGGAGCACTGGGAGTCAAAATCGAGCTGGGCGGTCGCCTGGGCGGTGCCGAAATGAGCCGCAGGGAGAAGCAGATCATGGGCTCCATCCCGCTGCAGACCCTGCAGAGCCACATAGACTACGGCTTCTCGGAGGCCCGTGCGACGTACGGCATCATCGGCATCAAGGTCTGGATCTACAAGGGCCAGTACAGCGAGGAGGACACCGATGGCGCTGATGCCTAGACGGATCAAGTTCCGCAAAAGCCAGCGCGGACGCGTCCGGGGTCGGGCCTCGCGGGGCAACTACGTGGCCTTCGGTGAATTCGGACTCCAGGCCACCGAGGCCGGGTGGATCAAGGCCAATCAGATCGAAGCCAGCCGCGTCGCCGCGTCGCACCACATGCACCGGGAAGGCAAGATGTGGATCCGGATCTTCCCGCGGAAACCCATCTCGAGCAAACCGCTCGAGGTTCGCATGGGCAAGGGCAAGGGTGAGCCCGACCACTACGTGGCCTGTGTTCGCCCGGGACAGGTGCTCTTTGAAATCGCCGGCGTCTCGGAAGACGTGGCCAAGGAAACGCTGGCCCGTGTGAGCCACAAGCTGCCCATCAGGACGCGGTTCCTGACGCGGCGCCATGGGATGTGACGCCGGGGAGACCGTCGTGAAGATCAGTGAGATTCGGGAGCATTCGGACGATCAGTTGCAGACGGAGCTCGAGGCGCTCGAGCGACGGCTTTTTGAACTGAGGACGCAGGCCGTCACCGAAAAGATCCAGGCCACCAGCGAACTCGGAAAGGCGCGAAAGGACGTCGCCCGCATCAAGACGGTGATGCGCGAGCGCGAGCGGGCGGCCCAGGTCCAGGCGGCCGCGACGGCTGATGAGGGCCGAGAGGGTGAGACCCCATGAACAAGACACGCAAACTCGAAACTCTGGAAGGCGTGGTGCGAAGCGCCAAAGGAGCGAAGTCGCTCACCGTGTCGGTGCCCATGATCGTCAAGCACCCGAAGTACGCCAAGTATCTGCATCGCGACCGGGTGTTCCACGTTCACGACGAGAGCAACGAGGCCAGGGAAGGTGATCGCGTGGCCATCTGCCAGTGCCGGCCGATCAGCAAGACCAAGCACTGGCGGCTCGTGAAGGTGGTCAAGCGAGGCGAGAGCATCTAGTGGCGGGCGGCTGAGGCCGCTGGAGAATGCCGAGATGATTCAGACCGAAACGTACGTCGATGTCGCCGATAACACCGGGGCCAAGGTCGCGATGGTCATTCGCGTGCTCGGCGGGTCCACCGGGCAGGGACGCTACACCCGGAAGACGGCCAGGGTGGGCGACACCGTCGTCGCGTCGGTCAAGCGGGCCATTCCCGGGGGCGACGCCAAGGCGGGCGACGTCGTCAAGGCCGTCGTGGTACGCACCAAACATCCGGTTCGCCGGACGGACGGCTCGTACGTGCGGTTTGATCGCAACGCCGTCGTCCTGATCGACGCCAACGGCGAGCCCCGAGGGACGCGCATCTTCGGAGCGGTCGCTCGCGAACTCCGCGAGAAGGCGTATATGAAGATTATCTCGCTGGCTGCCGAGGTGGTCTGACCGGCGCACGCAGCCCCGGCGGAGCACCAGGGAGTGGTTCTGATGCAGGTTCGCAAAGGTGATCTGGTCGAGTTGATCTGCGGGAATGACCGCGGCCGACGGGCGACGGTCATGAGGACCAATCCCAAGCGCAACGAGATCGTCGTTGAGGGTGTCAACCAGGTGTACAAGCACCTTCGCCGCGATCAGAAGAATCCCCAGGGGGGCCGCCTCCAGAAAGAGGCGCCGGTGGATGCCAGCAACGCCCTGGTGGTCTGCCCCAAGTGCGACCGCGGGGTCCGCGTGGGCTATCGAACCAAGGCCAATGGAACCAAGGTCCGCATCTGTGTGCGATGTGAGGCCGAACTCGAGTAGACGCTCCCCGGATCGGAAGGGCTTGAGAGCTCATGGCACGGTTGCTGGAACGCTACAGAGACGAGATCGTCCCGGCGCTCAAGAAAGAGCTGGGCCGCGACAATGCGCTGAGCCTGCCGCGGCTGTCCAAGATCGTGGTGTCCATGGGCGTGGGGCAGGCCATGCTGGAGAAGAAGCGGCTGACCAACGCCGTGGAGGAACTGGCCATCATCACCGGGCAGAGGCCGGTGGTCACCAAGGCCCGGCGTAGCGTCGCGGGCTTCAAAGTCCGCAAGGGCGTCGAGGTGGGCACCAAGGTGACGCTCCGCAATCAGCGGATGTACGAGTTCCTGGACCGCCTGATCAGTGTGGCCATCCCGCGTATTCGCGACTTCCGCGGCCTGAATCCCAAGGGATTCGACGGCCGGGGCAACTACAACTTCGGCGTGAGCGAGCAGTTGGTGTTCCCGGAAGTGGACGTGGAGAAGGTGGAGTTCCAGCAGGGCATGAACATCACCATCTGCATCAAGGGGGCGCACAACGACCGCGAATCGCACCGGCTGCTGGAGCTGTTCGGCATGCCGTTCGGCAAGTGACGAGTGCAGGACGCTTAGGACGACACATGGCAACCAAGGGACACTGGGAAAAGGTCAAGCGGACGCCGAAGTTCTCCACGCGGCGCGTGAGGCGGTGCGGACTCTGCGGCCGGCCTCGCGCGGTCTACCGGAAGTTCGGCATCTGCCGCATCTGTTTCCGAAAGCTGGCCCTCCTGGGGCAGATCCCCGGCGTTCGGAAGGCATCCTGGTAAGGATGTCTGCGGCCCGAGCGCCCGGAAGGAGACCGTCGTATGAGTATGAGCGACCCCATTGCCGATATGCTGACGCGCATCCGCAATGCCATAGCCGTCAAACGCGTCACCGTCGACACGCCGGCGTCGAAGGCACGACGGGGGATCGCCACCGTGTTGCAGCGAGAGGGATACATCCTGAGGTTCGAGGAAGTCGACGACGGGCTCCAGGGCGTCCTGCGAATCCACCTTAAGTACGGGCCTGACGGAGAGCAGGTCATTCAGGAAATCCGCCGGGTCAGCAAGCCCGGCCGGCGGGTCTATAGCCCGATCAAGGATGTCCTGCCGGTCATGGACGGACTGGGAATCACCATCCTCAGCACGTCCCAGGGAGTGATGAGCGACCGACAGGCCCGGAAGCTCAACATCGGCGGCGAACTGCTGTGCACCGTCTGCTAGACGCTGGAGTGTTGTGATGTCGCGAATCGGAAAACAACCTGTTCCCGTGCCCCAGGGCGTCACGGTCCGCATCGACGGACGCACGGTCACGGTGGAAGGGCCCCTCGGGAAGCTCCACGTCGAGCACCGGCCGGAGGTCGCCGTGGCCTACGACGAGGCCGGCCGCCAGCTGGTAGTGACGCGCCGTGACGACGCACGTCTCTCGCGCTCGCTGCACGGTCTGACTCGGGCCCTGCTGGCCAACATGATCGAGGGGGTCACCCAGGGCTTCGAGAAGCAGTTGGTGATCGTCGGTGTCGGCTACAACGCGAAGCTCCAGGGCAGGAACCTGTCCCTGACGGTCGGCTATGCCGACACCCGGGTGCTCGAACTCCCCGAGGGCGTCGAGGTGGACCTGCCATCGCCCACGCGGATCGTCATCAAGGGGGCCGACAAGCAGAAGGTCGGCGATTTCGCCGCGCGAGTCCGCAAGGTACGCAAGCCCGAGCCTTACCAGGGCAAGGGAATCCGGTACGGCGATGAGGTGGTCCGACGCAAGGCCGGCAAGGCCTTCGCCGGGACCGGCAGCGGACCGTAACCGCACCGGGTGACCCGCGGGCAGCCCGCCGGAACGGCCGGCCAGGAGTGTGTGGTATGAAGGAAGGCATCGGAAACAAACGACAGCGGCTGGAGCGCCGCAAGCGCCGCAGCCGAAAGCGCATATTCGGCGTGGACGAACGGCCGAGGCTCTGCGTTGTCCGCACCCTCAAGCACATGTACGCCCAGGTGGTGAACGACGCCACCGGCACGACCCTGGTTGCCGCATGCACCCGCTCACCGGAACTCAAGGACCAGGTGTCGCGCACGTGGAACACGGAAGCCGCACAGGCTGTTGGAACGCTGATCGCTCAGAAGGCCAAGGCCAAAGGGGTCTCGGCCGTCGTCTTCGACCGCTCCGGCCGCAAGTACCACGGCCGGATCAAGGCACTGGCCGATGCGGCACGCAAGAGTGGACTGATCTTCTGAGAAGACGGAAGCGGCACAGGGACCTTTGCTATGGCCAAAGACGCGTTTTTCGGCGACGCATCCGAGTTCGAGGAAACCGTCGTCCGGATCAATCGTAGCGCCAAGGTGGTCAAGGGCGGACGCCGATTCTCCTTCAGCGCCCTGGTGGTCGTCGGCGACCGCAAGGGCCAGGTGGGCATCGGATACGGCAAGGCCAACGGCGTCCTCCAGGCCATCGAAAAGGGCACCAAGGAGGCCCACAAGAATCTGGTGGGCGTCCACCTCAAGGGCGACACGATTCCCCACGCCGTCTGGGGTCGCCACGGCGCGGCGAAGGTGTTCATGCGGCCGGCCGGACCGGGAACGGGCGTCATCGCCGGGGCCTCCGTCAGGGCCGTGCTCGAGGCCGCCGGGGTCAAGAACATCCTCACCAAGTCGTACCGCAGCAACAACCCGGTCAACGTGCCCAAGGCTGTGTTGAACGGACTGCGCCGCCTCAGGCGCATCGAAGACGTTGAATCGCTCAGAGATGTGAGGCTTGAAGAGGCCGAGAAGACCGCCTGACGCGAGCGAAGTCGCAGGCCGCGCGACGGCCGGGGTCTTTGGCGGAGCGGGAGGACCGACGGATGGATCTGACGGACGTTTGCCGATCGGCAACACGCAACAAGCGGCGCAGGCGCGTCGGTCGCGGCGTCGGCTCTGGGCGCGGCAAGACGAGCGGCCGCGGACACAAGGGCTGCGGCGCCAGGGCGGGCGGCGGCGCCAGGCCCTTGAGCGAAGGCGGACAAATGCCCGCCTATCGCCGGTTGCCCAAGGTGGGGTTCAGCAACGCCAAGTTCACCAAGAGGTATGTGGTGGTCAACATCGGCGACCTCGAAGAGTGTTTCAACAAGGGCGACGTCGTCGACGTCGGAGAACTCCGCAAACGGCGGCTCGTCCAGGGCCAGCGGAACCTCAAAGTGAAAGTCCTCGGTGACGGAGAGTTGACCAAGTCCCTCACCGTGAAGGTCGACGGATTCTCGAAGAGCGCTGAGAAGAAAATCACCGCCGCCGGCGGTACCTGTGAGGTCATCTGACGGATGTTCGGGAAGATTGCCAATATCTTTCGCGTCCCCGAGTTGAGGAAGAAGATCCTCTTCACCCTCGGGGCCATTGTCATCTTTCGCCTGGGGTCCTATGCACCCATTCCGGGTACGAGCTGGCAGCACCTCCAGGAGGTCATGCGCCTGAGCGGGTCCCTGGAAGGCGGCGGAGGATACCTCGGCTTCATCAGTGCCATCACCGGCGGGTCCATGCAGCCGTTCCTGTTCTGCCTGGGCATCATGCCCTACATCTCGGCCTCGATCGTTCTCCAGTTGCTCACCACCGTGATCCCTGCCCTGGAACGCTTGTCCAAGGAGGGCGAGGCCGGACGCAAGAAGATCAACGAGTACACCCGGTACCTCACGGTGGCTCTGTGTCTGGTTCAGGGAGTGATGATCGTTACGGCCAACCTCACCGGCGGCGTGACCGGCACCGGTTGGCGAGACCCGACGGTCAACGCGGGGCTCTATGCCCTGACCGCGGTGACGGCCATTACCGCCGGGACGATCTTCCTCATGTGGCTCGGCGAACAGATCGATGAGTTCGGCATCGGGAACGGTGTGTCCCTGATCATCATGGCCGGCATCGTCGACCGCCTGCCCGCCGTGGTCAAGTACCTGTGGGACAACGCCTCCTGGAGCCTGGCCGAGGAAAGCGGCATCTCCGCCGGCGTCGTTCTGCTCATCATGGTCATGTTTGTCCTGATTGTCCTGGCCGTTGTCCTGGTGACCCAGGGCCAGCGGCGCATTCCCATTCAGCAGGCCAAGATGGTCCGCGGACGCCGCGTCTACGGCAGCAGCCAGCGGCAGTATCTGCCTCTCAGGGTCAACCAGGCCGGCGTGATTCCCGTCATCTTCGCGTCGAGCCTCCTGATCATCCCCGGCTGGATCGCCAAGTACCTCAGCAACACCTTCGGAGGCGTGCCCTTCTTCGTCGAGATGGAGAGCGCCTTCAGGTACGGCGAGGTCCCGCACATGCTGTTCTACGTGGCGTTGATTGTCGTCTTCTGCTACTTCTGGACGGCCATCCAGTTCCAGCCCAGCGAGATGGCCAACAACCTGCGAGACTACGGTTCGTTCATTCCGGGCATGCGGCCCGGACGGCGAACCGCCGAGTACCTTGAGAAGGTGATGAACCGGATCACCTACGTCGGTGCGGCGTTCCTGGCGGCCATTGCCATCACGCCGGTCCTCGTGTCCAAGGCCACCGACGTCTCCATGATCATGACCGGGTTCCTCGGCGGAACCGGGTTGCTCATCATTGTCAGCGTGGCACTCGATGTGGTGCAACGCGTTGAGTCGCACCTGATCATGCGGCACTATGAAGGGTTCCTCTCCAGCGGCCGAGTCAAGGGACGCCGAGGGTAACCTGGTATGCCGCCGGGCCCGTGGCAGGGTGGACAACCATGAGAGTGATTCTGTTCGGACCACCGGGCGCCGGCAAGGGAACCCAGGCCAAGGAGGCAGGAACCAGGCTGGGTGTTCCGCACGTGTCGAGTGGCGACATCTTCCGCGGCGAAATGGCCTCCGGGAGCCAGTTGGGCGAGAAGCTCAAGGCCTTTGTCAACCACGGAAAGCTTGTCCCGGATGAGCTGACCACCGAGATCGTCGTCAACCGCCTCGGCCGGGACGATTGCGGCAACGGGTATCTGCTCGACGGGTTTCCGCGGACGTTGCCCCAGGCCGAGAGTCTGGACCGGGAGCTGGAGCGCCTCGAGCAGGCGATGGATGCTGTCGTCTATCTCGATCTGGCCGCCGAGCGGATCATGCAGCGGATGGCCGGACGACGGGTCTGCCCCAAGTGCGGCGCGTCGTACCACCTGGTGACGCTGAAGCCGAAGGCTGACGGCGTCTGCGACCGGTGTGGGGCCGGGCTGGTGCAGCGCGACGACGACCGGCCTGAAACCGTGAAGGATCGGCTGGACGTCTATGCCCGGAGCACCGCCCCGCTGATCGAGTACTACGAGGCGAAAGGGCTGCTCAAACGCGTGGACGCCGACGGGACTCCCGAAGAGGTCCGGTCCCGAGTCTTTGCCGCCTTGGGCGTCGGGTGACCGGGCGCAGGACCCGCTATGGCGATCAGGATCAAGAGTCGGGCGGAAATCGAGAGGATGCGAGTCGCCGGTCGGCTGGTTGCGACGATTCTGCGTGAGTTGGCCGCCATGTGCGAGCCCGGAACCAGGACAAGTGAATTCGAGGAACGGTCGGCCCAACTGATACGCAGCGCCGGCGCCGAACCGCTCTTCAAGGACTACCCGCACTACGCCGGCGGGACGCCGTACCCGGCCACCGTGTGCGTCTCGGTCAACGAGGAGGTCGTGCACGGTATCCCGGGCGGCAGGGCGATCCAGGAGGGTGACCTGGTCAGCTTCGATGTAGGCGTCAGGGTGGACGGATTCTGTGGCGACGCCGCCTACAGCGTGTGTGTCGGCGAGGTCGACGCGGAGGTCAAACGGCTCGCGGAGGTGACCCGGCGGGCTCTCGGCATCGCTGTCGAGACCATGAGGCCGGGCATTCTCTGGTCGGCCGTCGCGGGGAAAATGGAACGGTTTGTCACCGAGGCGGGGTTCTCGGTGGTCACGGACTTTGTGGGGCACGGCATCGGCACGGAGATGCACGAGGACCCCAAGCTGCCGAACTTCGTCAGCCGGGACCTGCTTCGACGTGACATCCTGCTGGAGCCCGGGATCACGCTGGCGGTCGAGCCGATGGTCAACATGGGAACCCATCGGGTGG
>Ga0272444_10001305_pt1 | contig 24228 bp, 12 predicted proteins | sample SSMForm13_FD_201033 | JGI IMG/M metagenome (GOLD analysis project Ga0272444, IMG submission 201033) | Marine sediment archaeal communities from Little Sippewissett salt marsh, Falmouth, MA, United States - SSM-Form-13 | ecosystem: Environmental > Aquatic > Marine > Wetlands > Sediment ...
TTTCCCCCGGGGCGGGGATTATTTATCGATATTTCCCATTCCGCTTCTCAATTGATCTGAGATATAGTCGATGTCTGCTTGTTCAACAGGGTTATGTTCATGCGTTGGGTTAGGCCATACAGTGAGTCTATCGGTTTCGAAATACTTTCTTTTAGCGAGGATACGATAATCAAAGGCTATGTTGCTTGTTCCGCTGTTTTGCTCAATGACATCGAAACCGGTTTTGCCTTTGATTACGATAAGTCCGTTCGATTCTCCATTGGGTTGAATGAAGACTCGCATTGGGTTTTCGTCATCAATGGTAACTGTTTCAAGGAATAAAGGATCGATTTCGATATGAGCCTTGCCATCGATTAACTTGCCGCCACCAATATCCTCAAACCATACTTCGGGGCTTTCCATACAGAACAGAGCCGTTGGTCCTTCAGAGGTTTTCACGACCGCAGATTTGCTTCCGGCAATGCAAACTAATCCCCAATGACCGGAAGAGCCAGTGAAAGCCCCGCCTGCACCAGAGTAACCGGATTCGGGTGCTATCCATAGTGCCCAGTTGCTATTTCGTGATGTTATATACGTACTTGGATTGCCTGCCGCATTGTTTCCATAAACATATAACGGCGAAGTTGGGCCTGTAGTTCTGATACCGACGTTGCCTTCCATGAAATATGCTGGTCCTCCAAATACTGCTTCATCGGTGTTCATATTGAGGTAAAGTGGCCAATAGCTACCGTTAATAGACCAACCTGTTCCATTAACACCATTGCCGCTGAGGAAATATAGCAGATTGGAGTTGCAATGGATTACAGCATTTCTCTGATCGGTGTCCTGAAGAATCAACGATGGAGAACTGTGATTGAAATATGCATAACCGGTTGTTCGAAGGTTACCATTTACATCCAGTTTCTGGCTCGGGCTTGTTGTTCCGATACCTATATTGCCGCCGAGAGGTTGCAAAGCAATATCTCTTGCTCCACTTGAGCTTGTTCGTGCCTGAATCCAATATGGCCAAGGGGAAGCATTATGGAGGCCCATTGCGAGTTCGGAATTCTCGTTTCTTATTATTGCCGCGGCGGCGGCGCCATATGTCAGGGAATATGCGCGAAGAGTCGGATCGTTCACATGGAGTTTTCCGTTCGGGCTTGTTGTTCCGATACCGACGTTGCCGCCACTTGGCGCAATATAGGTGTTTCCGGTAGAGCCATAGCCATAGATTATCCAACGTCCATAATACTCATTATATAGGCCGATGAGATCGTCCTGCATCATTAGAACCGTTCGGCTATTGTAGTTAACACCTCCGTATCCATTTCGTGTTCCGCTAATTTTCCACGCTCCATAGGTTCCGTTGTTAGGATAGAAATGAGCGCTGTTCGTTTCGGCATAAAGGCCGTAGTGGCCATTCAGATGAACCCATGAATTGAACTGGCCGTAGTTCGATCCGCCCTGCTGGAGTTCGAAGCCGTTAGCAAGGCAATACTTTGAAGTAACTAAGCTTTCGTATCCCGTGCCGGGGTTGTTGAGGATTGCAATTCTGCCGGAGCTTTCGATGCCTATCTGCGAGGCGACGACACCACCCCAGTGGAAGCTTAGGCGCGGAGCACGGTATGAAGCACCCCCGAAATTTCTCTCTCTCAATTCCAAAGACGCATTTGAATATCCTGTTGCATCGGAGCTGGATGCTATCTGCCAGTCGCCGGAGCCGTTGTTTGGTATCCAGTTGCCGTAGTTACCGAGAAAAGTCCCTATCGCCCCCGATGTGGCAGTTCGGTAGTAATTGTCTCCGCATTTGACCATTATGCCCGTAACGCCGGAAGAGACGGAGTTGTCGGTGGAATTTAAGTATTGAGCAAAGAGATTGTTATTCACGCGGACATGATTATCGCCCCTGCCGATGGAGAAAAGTTCGGTGGGGCTGGCATACATCGAGTTGCTCCAGAAGGTGATGCCGCCGTAGTCGGTATGTGCGCCAATTTTTATTCCGGTGTGCCAGTTCATTACTAACTTCGTGTAGTTGCCGGAATAGATTGTTTCCTGAGGGCCGACATATATGCCGTATTCGTCGAGGGGCTGGTTGCCCCATCCGATGCCGTGGGTCGGGTCGCCGGAAACTGCACCGGCGCCGGCGTTCTGGTAAGAGACAGCATTGGTTCCGAACCGGAGCCGCCCAGTTATTGCCATTTTGTCAAATGGGTTTACGGTTCCGATACCGACGTTGCCGTTACGTGCATTTATGTATGTATTATTCTGACTGTAATAATTGATGTAGGTCGCGTAACTGCCGTCTGCGGCGTCGAGATGGAGGTTTCCGTTGGTGGCCGCGACCGAAGCGTAGGTCGTTACTCTGCCGTTGCCGCCCACTTGTAGATAGGCACCCCAGCTTGTGTTAGGGCCGTAGAGGGTGTATCTGTTCTGATACAGATGGAGCGCTGACAAGGGATCGTCGATACCCATGCCGATGTCCGAATCTATTCTGAGATCCTGACCTGAAATACCGAGGGTCAATTCCGGTGTGTCCATCGGTTCCATAGGGCGCACTCGGGGGTCAGCGAGAAGACCTTCCGCTGAAACAATATCAGCATAGTCTTCGACGAGAAGGGCGGCTTCCACCGCGATGGTGTCTCCTCTATCGGCGAGGAGTTCCGGATTAGCGGAACCATCTTCCATAATCTGTCCGAATGCTATTCCGACGAGGAATAGGGCGAAAAAAGTCTCGATTCTTTTCATAATGCTACCTCACCAAATATATTTTGCCCCGGGGCGGGGATTATTTTCCACCGTGGGTTGAGTTTCTATTCTTCACTGTTCGATTTGAATCCGATGAAAAACCAAGATATTCGGCAATAATAGACAATCTCTCCGAGTCATTTTTTGCCTTTGAAAACTTCTGTTTCCATTCCTCTGAAGGATTTTTCATATGGGGTAATGTCGAATTAGGAAACTCATCTTCAATACCGAACTGGCCTGATAGACTTTGCTCTTCATCATGTTTAGATACAAGCTTATCAAGAGCTTCCTTTTCGGTATCGGAAAATTTCCGGGAAGGTAGTGTGATATCAATTCCCGTAGGACCTGCCCTACCGACAATAATTTCCATTTCACTCGATCTGAATTGATTAGCGATCTCAACTCTCATTTTAGGAATTGAAACATTAACCTCCCGATATCCGATACAGTCTCCTTGTGAATCTTCGGCAACTACTCTGATACCTTCTAATGAAAAGGAAACGGAAGCACACCCAAATAATAGGACAAACAAGGTAAATAATTTCATTGCGCATCTATTTTGGCTCATTTTTGCTCCTCAAGTTGAGATATTAGTATCGTATTTCTACGGCGTTTATTCCATAGTTATTGTAATTGCTCCAGGTTGATGCATAATCTATGTAATAGGTGTATGTTCCAGCTGATAAACCTACGTCATAATATGTCACTGAAGCGCCCGTTGACCAGCCATAAGTAACATCGTAAGCACCACCCCATCCATATGCAATAGTAGAAGAACCTCTACGAATTCTTATCGCACAACCGGAAGCACCTACAGCACCACCTGCCAAATATGCATTCACTAATACAACACTTCCAGTCCCTCCTTGAACAGTAATATTGAAGGAAGTAATATTTGACCAAGTTGGAGTAGAAAAAGGCCAATTAACCGTAGATTGTGCTCCGTTAAATGCCTGGCTTTTAAAGCGTCCGGAAAGGTATATGTCCCCTGCAACGTGCAGTTTCGAGCTCGGGCTTGTCGTTCCGATACCGACGTTGCCGGAAGAATTGACAACAAGATTTCCCGCAGCAACGTTGAATTCTTGCGTTGGAACCATAATCGTTGAACTTGGCGACCCCGGATCTGAGGCTGAAGCTCCTGAATGCGACCAGGTGCCATCGGAAGTTGAAACTTCGTAGAATGAACCGTTTCCAGTATAACTACCAAAATACATATAAACCTCATAGGCTGTAGCACTCACTCCCGAAGCGTTTGCCTTGAATTTAATTCTATTATTGGTGAAGAATTGGTTATTCTGACCCGTAATATAATACGAGCCATCGCCGGCGAAGCCATTGCCGTCCACACTACCTCCATTACTAGTTTTGAACCGGATATGGACTTCGTAGTTTTGTGAAATACTTGCATTATAACCGGAGTTCGAGACCACTCTGATAAATGCGCTATTTCCGTGCTGAGGTATAGTGAGCGTTCCAAGTCTAATCCATTGCGAGCTACCACCGGTGTTTGGCAACTCGTATGTAGAACTTCCGCCACTTTCGTCCGCCCAATAGACCGAACCCGTGCTACTGCCTGTAGTTTTCAATACCTGTCCGGAGGAGCCCCAGCTCGAACCATCATAGATATTGCCATAAACAAGCAGATTATCGCCAACTCTAACATCATCAGCGACGTCAAGGGCATAGCTTGGCGATGTTGTTCCGATTCCGACGTTACCGGTGTTTGAGATTCTCATACGCTCTGCCATTGTGCCATTTGTAGTCCAGAAGGTTAACTGACCAACGCCACCAGGATATGAAGCTTTAATAGCACCATCCCCTTGCCATGTATCATACTCGAAACCTAATCCACGAAAAGTAGTGGAACTAATCGCACCATCACCGCCTGCGCCATCATCTACAATAAGTGTAGTAGCGTTGTTCTTGATTAGGTGCAGTTTTGCACTTGGGCTTGTTGTTCCGATGCCGACGTTGCCTGAGTTATTATTGTAGATATCTGTTCCTGAGAGAGTCCAGTTGCTACCTCCGCCGGGAGCGGAGCCGTCCACGGTAAGATCACCTGTAATATGAACGCTACCGTCGAAGAAGCCCGCCCACTGGCCTGTCCCGTCCATGTTGGCATCGTTGCCGGTAGCGTCAGCACCGAATACTCCTGCACCATCGTTACTTCCTCTTAACCAGCCGCTAACACCAGAGTTCACATCGGCATTTCCGGCGTAGCCCATAACACCTCTTCGGCGTCCGCCTGTTGTGGGTGTGTCATCGTAAGCGTAACCATAGACACCATTCTGATATCCAGAACCACCGGTTAGACATCTTCCGTAAACGCCATAACCAGAGTTTGAGCCAGAAGGGATTGCTTTAATGCCGTATATTGCCCCCCCCCCTGCGGTCGATGTATTGCTGATATATGCCGTATAACTTGAAGAACCATCCGCACCCACGCTGAGTTTTGAAGCCGGGCTTGTGGTTCCAATGCCGACGTTGCCGTTTGTTGCGATGCGCATACGTTCGGTGCCGTTATCTGTTGTAAAAGTTGTGTAACCTCCCGTAGTGCCCCCTCCCCTGTAAAACTCAATAGAGCTATTTAACTGGCCGTAAAACGTGTTTTCAATTGAGAACATCTTACCGTTATAGGCGGAAGCTTGAGTTCCCCATGCTCTTACTCCCAGAAATGTTCCTGATCCTGTCGAGTTGCCTTCGGATTGCCTTGCGAAGACATTTCGTAAAGCACCGCTTGCCGTTGTGCCTCCAACATCAATGTCTGCGGCGGGCGCAGTAGTTCCGATGCCGACGTTGCCGGCGAAATAGGTTTGAGGTCCCGTGCCATAAAAGTCATAGCCATCGCCCGTATTTTCTGCGAATACGCCTGCTCTACCTCCTTGCGCGTGTCCAATAACACCGTAACCATGACCGCCATTGAAACCATAGACCCCAGCACCAGTATAGCTGGCTGCGTAACCAGTCGTATAGCCATAGACCCCCACGCCTACACCGGTTTTGCCATAAATGGCTATATCCCCACTAGCTGCGGATTCAACTTCGAGTTTATACCCCGGGCTTGTTGTTCCGATTCCGACGTTCGTGCCGTCATCGAAGATGGACGAGTTGCCGATGACTGATCCTGTAGATGTGAATTTTGCGACGTAGTTTTCGTCTCCGGTTCCGGTAACGTTGTTGGAAGGCACGGAGGGAGGTGTTTCCCATGAAGCGACACCGTTAGCATCGGACTGGAGGATTTTGCCAGCTCCGGGCGAACCTCCACGGATACGGATTTGGCCATTGACATCGAGAAGCTGGGTCGGTGATGTAGTTCCGATGCCGACGTTGCCGCTCTTTTCAAAAATATTAACTAAGGGACTCGGGCCGTCGGAACCAATAGCTATCCAATCAAGTTCGAAAACGCCACCCGATGCACTCGACCAGTCATTTCTTATCTCGGTTATAGTATTATCTTTCCAGTCCGATCCTCCGGCATCAAGACTCCACATGTCGAGAACGTAAATTTTCCAATTACCTGTAACATCTATAGTATATCTTTGTCTGTATGACTCACTTGATCCATGTCCACTGCTAATGGAATAATATGTTGTTCCTTGCCAAGAAGTGCTTCCACTTACCCACCGTAATTTGAAAACAATATAACGATATACACCACCATCTATAACTAAGCTACGCCAGTATAGCTTTGGGTCTACCCCAGTTGATGTTAGCCTAATTAGACTTGGTTCAGGATATGTGGCGGTGATTTGGTCTAATGAGAAATCTGACGGCAATGAACCCTCATTGAAATCTTGATGAAGGTATGCGGCGAAATTATTTACGTTTAGTCCATCGTTATAAATTATCATATTGCCATCAGCTACCGTTAGTTTATCATTTGGGCTTGCCGTTCCGATGCCGAGTCTATTATTAGTGTTGTCCCAGTATAGATTGGCGTTTGAAGTGATCGTGTTTGCGCCATCCCAGAAAGCCACACGAGTGGCTGTTCCGCTTCCGGTAACATTGTTAGAAGGTAGAGAAGGCGGATCCTGCCAGGTCGCGTTCCCGGAAGCATCAGAGGTTAGGACTTTTCCCAGTGCAGGCGTTCCCGCGCCGGAGAAAAGCAGAGACCCTGTAGTATGAAGCTGAGCGGAAGGGGATGTTGTTCCGATACCGATGTCGCCTCTGACATATAGATTTGTTAAATAATCGTAATGTGTTGCAGATGCAGTGTAGATATCACCGGTCGTTGATCCATTAACCGGTGTATCTAAATATGTGACAGTTGCTCCAAGTTGAGAATTAACGCGAGCCTTTACTGTCATATGTCGCCAGCTTGAGGTTTGTCTTACCTGTAGTTCATAGACTCCGGTTGAGGTTTTAACCAGGCGGACATAGTCAGCAAAGGGACCACTGACATACCCGGAGTTGGGTGAATCGGCAGTTCCACCACTTCGATATGCGGAGACAAAATATCTTAATGGCAAAGCACTAACTGAACTGCCGAAATTAGAACCAGCGTTTTGTATTTCAACTTCAAAGCTAACAGCCCTATATGAACCGCTAGAGAGGCTTATATCGGCTATCTTCTTCCAGGCAAGGTCTTCTGCCCCTCCCCAATACCACCGATATTCGGGATACAAATTCGATAGTTTTACTGTTCGTCCTGCAACATCTAAATCAGCTCCAGGAGTCGCAGTCCCGATACCGACATTGCCGTTGTCGTAAATGGACGAGTTGCCTATCACCGAACCGGTGGAAGTGAATTTCGAGACGTAATTCGCTGTTCCGCTTCCGGTAACATTATTCGAAGGTAGAGAAGGGGGTGCCTGCCAGGTTCCATAACCGCTTGCATCGGAAGTTAGAACGTGGCCGTTAGATGCGCCGGTTGCCATAAGGAAAGTTCCAGTGGAGGTCTGGCCGGTAACTCCCAAATTGTTATCTACGCCAAGATCACCTCGAATTCTCCCTGCCCCGTTCACATCAAGAGGGCGAGTAGGAGTAGTTAAGCCGATTCCGACGTTGCCGCCTGAAGCCAATGTTATTCTCGGACTGAAAGAGGAACCGGTAAGAGCGGGTCCTTCGTAAAAATGAAGTATGCCATCGGATTGTCCTCTATCTGAGATAACCCAACGCACATTATCATCGTTTCGTGCATCGAACCCGAACATGACTTCACTAACAGCGTCCGCTCCGTTTGAGTGGAGATGAAGTTCCGCCCGATTCGCCGCCCTGATCCCATGCCCCAAATTTATAAGTCCACTACCTGTGCCGTCGATTAAGAGATTACCTCCGCCCCGAATGTTCAATACATCCGATGGGCTTGTTGTCCCGATTCCGAGTCTTGAATTGATGGCATCCCAGTGGAGATTGTCGGAACCGGCAAAGGCTGTGCCGGCCTTGTATTGAACATTGCCGTCGTTTCCGCCGGGGGAAGTAGAAACTCCTGATGCATCGATTTCAATGGTATTGCCGTCTCTCGACACAACAGCACCACCCGTGCCGGTGAAGTTAACGTTTGAACCCGATATGATGCCGACGGTAGCCCCTCCTTCGGCTTGCAGATTCCAGCTTGCGTAATTGTCATAATCGCTGTCGTGGTCGTGGTCGCTATGGGCGACAGTATTAGCAGTGCCCGTTCCCGCAAAATCGGCGGAGAATGCTGTTCCGGTGAGAACGATGCCGTCTCCTGCGGAGTAAGTGGTGTTGTTGTCTGTCGAGCTTATGGTTATCTCGTTTGTTCCAGTCCGAGAGACGGTGGTTGCGCCGCTTCCAGAGACTAGGATATCAGAGTCTGTGCCGGAGAGGTCTATTGTAACACCGCCGGTATTGGTTACAGTGAGATTCTGAATGTCGGAGCCGGCGTTGTCGAGGGCGGAAAGATCGATATCCCAATAAGTGCCGGCTTCGGTAATCGTAAGAGTATTAGAGCCTGAAGCAAAAGAGGCCGCAGAAATAAGTTCGTTTGTTGAACTGTTGTCGTTATCGCCTGCATTAGTGATAGTGAGATTAGTCCCGCTAGTTCTACTGAGGGTGATGCCGGTGCCTGCGGTAAATGTAACATTGTCGCCATTGGTGATTTCTAGGGTGTATGGCGATGCGTCACCGGTGAAAGAGAGGCTTTGGTTGTCGGTTCCGACATCAGCTGGTTCTGTCCAAATGAACCCCCCGGCACCATCAGATGATAAGAGATGACTAGATGTTCCGGTTCCCGCAGATTTCAGTTTGGTTTGTGTGATTGAACCGTCGGCGACATTGAAGGCGTGGAAAGCCGAGGTCAAAAGTTCACGCGGGGTGAGTGTTACCCCGTCAACTTCGATTTCGAGCCATATTTCGCCGTAACTGTCCCAGTCTATCGCCCCCGGTGCGCCGTCGGCGATGTTCAGATTAACACTGAAAATGCCGTGGACAGGATCCACGCTTGGCACGGAAATACTCCATATCTCTGTGCCGGCCGTCGATGCCGTCCATAGCCTGAAAATCATGTTTACAGGTGCTTCGGCGGGTAATCCTGTTCCGTCGGTTAGTTTTCCCTGATAAGAAAACACCTGACCGAAATCTCCGTAGATAACGGCAGGCGCGACTAACAGGACAATAATTGCGATGAATAGCTTGACTCTTTTCATGGTTTCCCCTCTCATGAAGAGCTCCAAATCTTGCGAAGTAAAATCGGATTCTTAATATTAAGCTTGTATAATGAAAATATAACTGTAGTTCGATAAGGTCAATCCTTTTTATAATATTATTGTAATTGTTTTACAAGTAGGATGCCATTTTACTAACTCCTTATATAACAAACTGTTAGCAATAAACAGCCTTTTTAAGTGCGGAATATTACCCATTCAGTATCGGCGTTGTTACATTCCGGTTCAATTAAACGAGAGAGAAAAATTTGCAGTTTTGCCCTTTATGGCTCTTCAGTTCCGAAACAAATAATCAATTGAGCGATGGGTAAAATCGCCCAGGGTATAAATAACAGGATTGCTGAATTTCAAATTTAAGATTGAGAATTTGAAAAAGGAAAGTTGTTTTAAACTTATATTTTTTGAATTAGAATAGCAAAATAACTATTTGTCCTTTGAACTTTCCTTTTTTTGATTATTGTTATCATGTTGGAACGGGTTTTGCGGGATGTCAGACCGGAGTAAATGAATTGAAGACCCTCGATAGACATACTTTACGCCAGTTTCTGATATGGGTTGCGTGGGCGGCGATGGCTTTCCTCGTGCTGTTCTACGTTATCGACATCATAGAGAATCTGGACAAATTCATAGACAGAGGCGCGTCCTTCGGCGATGTTATGCTCTATTATCTCACCTACCTGCCCTATGTTACTGTCCTAATCAGCCCTATAGTTATGCTGTTAGCGGCGGATTTTTCATGCGGCCAGATGTCGAAACACCGCGAGGTCGTGGCGGTGAGGTCGGGAGGGATTAGTTCCCTGAGGATAGGCGTGCCGATTCTCGCTTTCGGTCTTCTGTGGTCATTTGTTATGATGGGATTCGCCGAACTTATTGTGCCCTATACCAACCGAGTTCGCCAGGAGGTCAAGGACGAGCGTATCAACAAGAGCAATAAGAGCGATCTCGGCAGGATAAAGAAACTCCTCTACCAGACCGACGACGGCCGGGTTATCTCCATGGAAATCCTTGACCCGAAACGGGATAGAGCCCACGAGGTTCTTGTAATTTCCTACGACAAAAATGACGCTGTCAAAGAACTCGTGCGCGCAAGAATCATGGAATACGACGGCGCTAAATGGGAGCTTAAAGACGGCCATTCGTATAAAATCAGCACGGATTCGGCGAGCGCGTATATGAAATTCGATACCAAGAAGCTTCGTCTGGATATATCGCCCCAGGAATTGGCTCAGCGGCGCGCAAACCCTGACGAGATGGGGTTCTTCGAGTTGAAAGATTTCATCGAACGGGTCGAAAAGGCCGGCGGTGACCCTCTCCGCGAAAAAACCGACCTTTATATGAAACTCTCCTACCCCTTCATCAACTTCGTGATTCTTCTTTTCGGAGTGCCCCTTGTTCTGAGGTTCCGCAGAGGCGGCCTCGTGGTGGGTTTCGCCCAGTCGATAACCATAGCCTTCATCTATTTCGGCGCTATAAAAGTAGGGCAGGTTCTCGGATACAATGGCAACATCTCGCCCATAATGGCGGCGGTTTTGGGCAATATCATCTTCGGAACCGCGGGTTTTGTCCTGCTTTTTGTCCATCGCGACTGAGAATTGATTTATGATTGAGGATTTTTTGCGAAACAAGTAACCTACGGACACTGAGACTTGCCCTCATGCCCCACGGGTCGAAGTGTTATTTTATAAGGCTCATGTTTCCAGTCATTGCGAGGAGGACGAGTGCCCGCCCTTCAGGCCTGCAGGGACGAAGCAATCTCCTTCATAAATAGCCACGGCTTAATTAAGAGCCAAGGCGTCCTGCCGTTTTCTTATCGCGACGCTAATATCGAGCGGGACGCTCGACCTATTAATTAGAGATTATCCCAGCCTGCAATGAGATTGCTTCGGGCTAGTCGCCCTCGCAATGACTGTGCGGGTGGAATAGATTGCTTCGGGCTGTCGCCCTCGCAATGACTGTGCGGGGAAAAGATTGCTTCGGGCTAAGGCCCCCAGACGGGCTTCTTTCGGTCGCAAGCGCTCGCAATGACAGAATGTTTGGTCATTTGACATTTGGCTCTCCTCTTTAGTTATTAGGATTTAGTCATTAGACATTTTCTCAGTTTCCCCTTGACCTTGCGCCTCTCATCGGCCATCTTGCGGGAAATAAAAAGGAGAATCATGAAGTATTCAATCATTTTGGCAATCGCAACTCTAATCGCGGGGACACTTTTCGGGTTCAATTCGGAGCCTGCGGACACTTTCCCGCCCTCACTGGACAATTTTGCGTGGGAGCAGGTCGATTCCGCTTTACATTTTTCCGGACTGACTAGAAAAGATGTCGGTTTCGAGAAAAAATGGGCATCGGATACGCTGTTCAGGCTTTCGCGAGTGAATCTTTTTCTAGACAAATCCCTCGAGCTACCCGATACCATCGACGTGTGGACGGAGAAAGCTATAAACGACAAGGCGAATCTCCCGGAAATTGTGAGATGGGGTTTCTCATCTATCGACCATGGTTTCCCGAATCGCGATTACAACGGACTTCAATCGAAAATAGAGCGAATCGCGAATAGAGATACCACAGCAGAACTCCTCGACGAGCCATACAGAAGTTCACTGCGGCTCATTTTGGCTTCCTTCGATGTCGCATGGGAGCATCGTTACAAGATGATGGACGGCGTTGCCGAGGAATCCCTCGATTCCCTGCTTATGCTCCTGCCGCTTTTCTGGACCGACGGCGAAGACACTCTTGCCGACAGCCTCGAATATTACCTGATGGAACTCACCGGGCGCGATTACGACACCACGTGGGATGTCAGCCTCGATTCCCTATACGGCTGTATGCATGCTTTCGATTACAAACAGTTAGGCCTCGCTACGGCGGCGGTCGCGACGGGAATTGAGTTAGCTACGGAAAAACTGACCGGAGTATCCGAATTAAACGACATGGGCGAAGCGGTTACAGTCCTCACCCGATGGGGAATTGCGGTTATCGGAACGAAGAACACCGATGTCTTTCTCGACGCCGCGATTATCCTCGATCCGGGCGGCGATGATATATATCGGGGCAACCACGCCGCGGGGGTTATCGGCAAATCGGTTTTCAGCATGGTTATCGATGTCGATGGCAACGACCTATACGATTCCCGCGGAGATATTTTCGCTCAGGCCTCCGGAGTTTTCGGAGTCGGCGCGATTGTCGATTTGGCCGGTAACGACGTCTATCTCGCCGATCATTACGCTCAGGGCGCGGGGCTTTTCGGCTCGGGAATCCTCATCGATTATAAGGGGGACGATATTTATCAGGGGGCGAGCTATGTTCAAGGCGCAGGTAATTTCGGAGTCGGAATTCAAATCGACCTCGCCGGCGAAGACGCTTACCGCTCCCACGTTCACGGACAGGCCTTTGCCGGGCCGAAGGGGTTCGGTTACCTCGCCGACCATTCCGGTTCAGATCAATATTTTTGCGGCGGAAAATATTCCCACGCCCCCCTCGCACCCTTCGACTACCATTCTTTCGGGCAGGGTTTTTCGATTGGATGGCGTCCCGATGTCTCCGGCGGAATCGCCTTTCTTTTTGACAAAGGCGGGAACGACACCTATTCGTCGGGGGTTTACGCTCAGGGGGTCAGCTACTGGTATGGCCTCGCGCTCCTTGTCGATAACGCGGGCAACGATGTTTACACCTCGGTCTGGTATCCTCAGGGGTCGGGGATTCATCTTTCGGTAGGTTCGCTGGTCGATAGGGGCGGGAACGACATCTATGTTTCCCCGCAAGGGCCCGGCCAGGGCGCGGCGCACGATTATTCGGTCGGCTTTTTCTCCGATCACCGCGGAAACGACATCTACGTCATCGACGGCGGCAACGGTTGCGCGCTGACCAACTCCTTCGCCCTTTTCGTCGATCGCAACGGGGACGACACATATTGCAAACGCTACAATCGATCCTCAAACTGGGGCTATTCGCGAGGGGCGCGCGGCACCGGAAGCGTCGGCATCTTCCTCGACCTTCAGGGGGACGACCATTATTCGGACATGAAACTCGCGTCGAACAACAATTTCTGGTTCTCCGGCGAAATCGGGTTCGGAATGGACATCGAGGGCGATCCTTTTCCCGACCCGGTGCGTGAACTCGCCGAGGAAAAGGCCGAAGAGGAAATCGACACCACCGACCGCACTATCGAGGACATCTTCAACGAAGCCTGCGCGTGGGGAGTCGGTTCAGCCAAGGACAAGGCGGACAAGGCATTTCAGGAACTTCTCGATTCCGGGCAGGTGGCCGCGGATTATATCTGCGAAAAACAGCTTGGCACGAAATCCAGCCTTCGGACTCGGACTATCCAGCGATTTTCCACCGAGAAACCGGATTTGATGATGCCCTGCCTCTTCGCTGCCCTCCACGAGCGCGACGACAGGGAGCGACTTGGGAACGCGGTTTATCTCCTGGGAGAAATCGGCGACAAGGCCGCCGTGGATTCACTATTGCCCCTTCTGAAAGAGAAACGGACACGTATAAGCGCGATTTCCGCCCTCGGCAAAATCGCCGACGAACGGGCGGTTCCCCATATTATGAAATACCGCAACGACGACCGCCAGCCGGTGCGTTATATGGTCTCGAAAGCGATGGCGGATTTCAAAGACCCGCGCGGAATCCCCGTTATGATAGATTTCCTCGATGATGAATATATCACAGTGCGGCTGGCGTCCCAGTTCGGCTTATCCAACATGTTCGATGAGGCTTTCGACACGGTGGCCGCTATCCTTCCCACTGCCAAATCCTTACAGCGTCTGCATCTCCTTCGCGTGATGACATCGATGATCGCCAAAATGGAGAAAGAGGAGGATTTCGACGCCGATCTTCTGGAAATCCGCAAAGCGAGGGCGCGCGCTGTGATATTGCCCCTTCTCGAAGAGTGCGACCCGGTTCTTCGCGCCCACACCGCAAGGGCGATTTTATCCATCGGCGGCGACGAGACATTGTCGCGCCTAAAAGGCCTTCGCGAACTGGAATCCCACCCCTTCGTCCGGTCGATGATGAAAGAGCGGGAATAAGGGAGAATTGAAAGTGTAGGGTTGAGAGTTTGCTATATTGGGCGGCTGTGGTGGCCGCCCTTTTTTTTAATCCCCTATATCCCGGCACCGGAACTTCCGGCCCTTTGCCAGGGGGGATTTTTTTTCGGGGGTACATTTTTTGCCCGATGAAAATAAGGATTGCGTACCAGTTAACTTATTCGCATTTTGTATTCGAAATTAGATGTTCTTATTGTCGGGTTTTGAGGGTGATATGGGGAGGTTGATATGAAGCGGAGATGTTCCTTTGTTTGTGCATTGGTTGTCGGAATGGCCGGTGTCCTATTTCTGGGCTGTGAAGACACAACCACCGAGCCGGATCCTACTGTTCAATATGATGTTATGATAACCCAGCCGACTTCGTTGGCTACGGTTACGGGGCAATTGATCGTTCGTGCCACCGCCGATCCGGTTCCGGATGTTATGCAGTTCGTGTTCGATACTTTCGCGACTGTCATCGATAGTTCGAGTCCGTTCAGCGCGACTTTCGATATATCCGGTTACGGTTTGGGCGAATATGTTGCAACGGTTATTGGCTATTGGCCGGACACGATAGATATTGCGGAAGTGCATTTTTATATCGGCGAGTCTTTTGATCCCTGCGATCCGACTATTCCTGTAGTTCTGAACGGCGTTACGATTCCAGAAGCATTTATTCGGCGTAATGCTGAAGGATGTGTAGTAACAATCAACGCGACCAATCAAGCTCTAAACGGTCCAAACTGTCTCGACGGTGTCGAAAGTTATTGGGAGACTTTGGAATCGCTTTATGTGTCAAGCATCGATACGCTGAATTCGATTGATCTCTCGCCGGTGGAGGCCTTAAGCAACCTGAAATGTTTTATGACCTACGATAACGACCTTTCAAGTCTAGACATCTCGCCATTAGCCAATTGTCCGGATTTGAAATTGTTATATATAACTCGATGCGGTTTGCCGTCGATTAACTTGTCGCCTTTGGCGTCTTGTCCAAAACTTATGGGCATTACGTTAGACGGGAACGAGTTTTCGAGCGTGAATCTCGCGCCGTTAGCGTCTTGCGATAGTCTATATTACCTTTACATCAGAAATACCGGGCTTTCTTCAGTCGATTTGTCCGGACTTTCGGGTTTGTCGAGGCTGAGTTTCCTTTTCCTGAACGGCAATAATTTAGTATCGATTGATCTTTCGCCGCTCGAAGGGCATGATATGCAGGAGATAAACTTAGGGTCGAATCAGCTTACGACCATAGATTTAAACCCGATTTGGGAATCGACACTGTATTATCTGCGGCTAAACAATAATGATCTTACGCCTACAGCATGCGACCATGTATGCGCATATATTTTAGAACATGCGGTAGCATATGGTGGAGTTACTTATATTGAGACGGATTGCTCTTGCTTCTGATGTAGCTTGAGCAAAATCGGGTCGGGGAAATCGGTTTCTGGGTCGGTAAAATCAGCTTCCGGGTCGGGGAAATCTAGGAAAGGGTCGGTAAAAAGTTGACAGGCGTCAGTCAAACGGGAGAAAGGGTCGGTCAAACGTAGGACAGACTCGGTCAAACGCACAAAGGACTAAGGCAAAAGCCTGAGAGACAAGGACTTAAGCGAAAATGCACAAAAATTGTGCGAAAGGATATAATCATGGCTGACATCAAAGTAAGGTATCCCGAAAAGCCCTCCGATAATTATTAAGACAAGGGGTTCACGCGACAAACGGCGTGGTTTTTTGTTTTTGAAATTTGACATTTGAGCGTTGCAATTCCGTTTTTTCTACTCAAACAATCTGCATTCTACCCTGCGGTTAAGGGCTCTGCCGTGTTCGGTGTTGTTGTCGGCGATGGGATTGAGGATGCCGTGGCCTTCGATTAGAAGTCTGTCGCGGGAGATGCCGCGAACTGCGATGAAATCAGCTACGGCCTGGGCGCGGTCGCGGGAGAGGCGGAGGTTGTAATTCGAGGAGCCTCGGTTGTCGGTGAAGCCGTCGATGCGGAGTTTCAGCGAGGGGTTCTGCCGCATTATTACCGCCACCGAATCGAGTTTCGAATAAAATTCACGGCGAATCGAGACGCCGTTTACCTCGAACCGCACGGTGAATGTGTCGCTGAGCTGGAATCGAATAATCGGCTCGGGGATGGCTTCGTTGGGGGCATCTGGAGTTTCGTGCCGCGTGATTAGAGGGTGAATTGTCGGTTCCGGTTCGGGGGCGGGTTTTTCCTCGATGATGGGTTCCGGTTCCGGCGGGGGTTGGATTTTGTCCTCGATAACCTCGATGGGGATGCGGTAGATGTCGAATCCGCCGAAGCCGCCGTCGCGGTCGCTACTGAAATAGGCGAACTGGCGATCGGGGGAGATTACTAACCCCCAGTCGTCGCGGGGAGAATTAATCTCCAAACCGAGATTGAGCGGCTCAGTCCAATCCGTCCAACTATCGCCCTTTCGAAATGACACGAAGATGTCCATTCCACCGATGCTCGAATGTCCCTGCGAGCTGAAAATAAGGGTTCTGCCGTCGATGAGGTAGGGGGTGCGCTCAGCAAAAGGCGTATTGATAAACTCGCCGAGATTGACCGGCTTTTTCCAGTCGCCGTCGGCTTTGTGGGCGATGTAGATGTCCGTATTGCCGAGGGAGCCGTCGCGGAAGGGGATGCCGTTTGCGCGGTAGTCGCCGATTCCGCCGGGGCGGTCGGATACGAAGATAATCGACGCGCCGTCGTCGGTCATTACGGCGTCGGAATCGAAGTAGATGCTATTTACAGGACGCGGGAATTCGGTTATCGCGTTCGTGCCGTGCATTATGAAGGCGTTGTTGCCCATGGGGTCTTCGCGATTGGTGAAAAGAAGCGTGAATTTGCAGTCGGGGGAGATGGAGTTGATGGCGTCGTTGAATTGGGTCGATGACAGGGCGCCGGCAATCGGGCGCGCGGTCTCGAAGGAGTTGGCGCGATGAATTGCGGCGAAAATATCCTCCGTGTCGCCGATGTTGTTGTCCGCGCGGTTTCGTCCGGTAAAATAGAGGGTATCGCCGTTGTATGAAAATACCGGGAAAATCTCCGACCCGGGGGAGTTGACGAACTGTCCGATATTTTCGGGGACATCGCTCGAATAATCATCGATGAGCCGGGTTATCCTGTCAATATCGGCCTGATATGTTGGAAACAAGGGCGAATATTCGGAATAAAATGTCTTCGCCCTGTCGAAATCTCCGCTTTCGATGAATTTTCCGGCATATGCCTGAAGCGCCGCGAAAGCCTCGTCAGAAGGGGCTTTTTCGCGGATAAACTCCTCGAAAACTGGATTCGGCGAGTTTGACTGCGGAAGCTCGAAAACCCCTTTGCTCGCGCATGAAAGAGTAAAAAGTATCGCGACCGCTGGGAATATAATCAGAGCGATTTTGAACCGACTTATTTTGTGCGCATTAACTCTCATCGAAGAATAATATAATTACACAATCCATTTCCGAAAGGGGGAAATTCCAGTTTTTATGGTTTTGAGGTTTACGGAGAACGATAAGACATTTCCGGCTTGCAAATAGCAATCATTCCCAATATATTTAATTGTCTTATTTATAGAAAGGCAAGGATATGAAATCGATATACGCTTTGATGCTAATCTTAAGCAGTCTGATTTATGGCCAGGGGATGACGATGGACGCTTTCATCGACACTCTGGTCGAACGCCATCCTCTGTTCGTGGCCGAGGATTATGCCGCGAAAATCGCGGAAGCCGAACGGCAGGGCGCGCTCAGCTATCTCGACTGGAGTGTCAGCGGCGGGCCATACTTTTCATATTCACAGCCGATTCGGACAAGTTCTTTCGGCGCGGAGGAAGTAACGGCATTGGGGATAAACGCCAACGCCGAGAAGATTATCGAACGCACGGGCGGCACGGTTTCCGGAGCCTTTTCAACCGGTTATACGGATCAGCAACTCGGCGACATAACGATACCGATGTCTCCGGAGCCTATGGTTATACCATCCGGGCCGTCATATTATTACAGCAACTCGATTTCGGTGAGCTACACCCAGCCTTTGCTTCAAAATTACAGAGACAACCTCAATCGTTTTGGATACGACCTCGGTCAATATTCGGTCGAGATGGCGCACCTGCAGGCGGTGGAAAATAAGGAGAATTTCGTCCAGTCGATGACCATGCGATACATAGACTGGGCACTGATGGTGGAACAGATCGATATCACCCAGACGCGTCTGGAACTCGCGGAGAAACAGTTGGAGCGCACTCAGCGTATGCGCGACGCCAACCTTATCGACATTGTCGATGTTCTTCGAGCGGAGGATGCCGTCCGTATGGCACGGCAGAGCCTTGTGCTACTGCAATCTCAGGAGGAGGCTGTTCGCGAGGAATTGTCGGTGATAATCAGTTGCGAAAAGCTATGCCACAGCCGTCCCGATTTCGATCTCTATTCCATGGAAGAACTTCCCGCATTGGAAATCGTTGGAGACAGCATCCGCGCCAGTTCGAGGCTGATAGCCACTATTGAAAAACAGACCGAACTCTTGAATCGCCAGCGGGAAAGCTATATCGAGTTGAACAAACCTATCCTGAATCTCGACCTCGGCGCCGGACTTCATAAAGCCGACGGCGAGTTTGCTGAATCGTGGCTTCTGGACAGACCGCAAATATCCATGTCATTGTTATATGTCCCCAATGTCGGCAGAAGCGATATTGAAGCAGATATCCGGGCTAACGAACTTGAGATGGAACTGCTGAATAGCTCCATCGAACAAACCGCAATTTCTTTGGAAGCCACCGCACGCAACCTTCTGGTGCAGATTCGCAATATGGAGAAGGTGCTCGAACTGAATCGGGAACAGATCGAATCCTCTGAGCTTAGAACCGCCGAGGAAATCAAACTGTGGGAGCGCGGGCGTGGGCAGTTGAATTTCGTTATCCAAAGCCGCGACAGCGAGCAGAACGCCCGTTTCACCTACGCGCAAAACGCCGCCAATTATCATAAACTCGTCCTCCAGTTCCGCGCCCTGATGGACGAACTATACACCGAATCCATCGAATAGGGAGATATCGTGAGAAAAGTATTCGAATTCTTCGCAAAACGTCATCTGCTGGCAAATGTCTTCGTCATTCTGGTGCTTCTTCTCGGTGTCGGAACGACATTGCAGATAAAACGCGAAATCAACCCCGAAGTCGATTTCGGGACACTGCGAATCACCACGCGTTACCCCGGTGCATCGGCGGAGGATGTCGAGCTCAATGTTACCAACAAAATAGAAGATGAACTGAAGAACATCTCCGGAGTGCGCGAGATATCGTCGGTTTCGATGGAGAATCTGTCGCTGATAATTGTCGATCTCGAACCCGATGTCTCGAATAAGGAAGAGGTGAAAGACGAAGTCCGAAACGCAGTGGACAGGGTAACCGACCTACCGCCAGAGGTTACCGAAGCCCCTCTGGTGATAGACCTGCGCAGTAATTTTTTCCCGGTGATAGAAGTAGGTCTCGCCGGAGATGTCCCATATGCAGAACTTCGAGAACTGGCAAGGTTTTATGAAAAGAAACTCAACGATATCGAAGGGGTCGGAAAGGTCGAGAGCTACGGCCTCCTCGACCGCGAGGTCAAGATCGAAATCGAGCCGTCGGCGCTTCAAAAATACATGATTCCCCTGCGCGATGTTATCGGAGCTATCAAGCAACGCAACGTCCGCGCCAGCGCAGGAACTTTCGAATCATACACCAGCGAGAAGAGCGTTATAACCCTCGCCGAATTCAACGACCCGCAAGAGGTTGGCGATGTTATCGTCAAATCCAGTTTCGACGGCCCCCTTATCCGAGTCAAAGACCTGGCAGTCGTGCGCGAGGATTTCGAAGAGCAGAATATCATTTCCCGCGTCAACGGCACCAGTGCAATCTCATTTCTCATATACAAGAAAAAATCCGCCGATGTCATTCGCACAGTGGACAAAGTCAAGGAGTTCGTGGCTTCCCAGAACGAGGAGCTTCCCGAGGGAGTCAAAGTTCTTTACTCGAACGATTATTCGCGATACGTAGATAAAACCTTCAATGTCGTGCGCAATAACGGCCTGATTGGCCTCGCGCTGGTTATCATCGTCCTGACGGTTTTTCTGAATCGGCGCATATCCATATGGGTGGCTTTGGGGATTCCCGTGGCCATTCTCGGCACCGTAGCCGTCCTGCCCCTTTTCGGGTTCTTTCTGGATGCCGTAACCTTGAGCGCGATGATCCTCGTGCTGGGAATCATTGTCGATGACGCGATTATCGTATCGGAAAAAATCGCCAGCCGAAGGGCTATGGGAGATTCCCCCGTCGATGCCGCGGTCAACGGCCTGGACGAGGTTTTCTATCCGGTTCTCACCACTGTCATCACCACTATAGTAGCATTTGCGCCCTTGGCATTCATGCCCGGAGTCTTCGGGGAGTTTGTCAAGACGCCGCCGGTAGTTGTTTCCGCGGCACTGCTGATTTCGCTGGCGGAGGTGGTTATCGCCCTGCCGTCGCACATGGTGTCGGCTTTCAAGAAAAGCCCGAAGTCATGCGGCGGAGGCGGATGCCGAACATGGTTCAATCCCATTCAGGAGGGTTTCGAGAAATTTTTAACGAAACTTCTCAAATTCAGATATCTGCTTATTTTTCTATTCGTTTTAGCGTTGGGCGGCGCCGTTTACTATTCCGCAACCGAGATGGATTTTATCCTGTTCCCCTCTCAGGGCGCGGATGAACTGCAGGTGCAGATAGAACTCCCCGTGGGCAATTCCCTGGAGGCCACTTCCGATAAGGTGAAAGAAGTCGAAGAGATAATCATGGATCTCGACGAAACCGAACTGGCCTCTTTCGTAACAAGAGTAGGGGTCAGCGGCTCATTCTCCACCATGGAGAACCAGAACGCCGCCAGCATAACCATCAGTCTGACCCCCGCCACCGAACGCGAACGCACGGCAGACCAGATCGCCGAGGCCCTTCGCGCCAAATCCGATTCGCTGGAAGGTTTCCGCGAGGTTCTATATCGCGTCTATTCCGGCGGGCCGCCAATAGGAAAACCCATCGCCCTGAAAATAGCCGGAGACAGCGATTCCCTTCGCCGCGTCGTCGCGGATTCCGTGGTGGCCTATCTTAGAGGCGTCGAGGGAGTCAAAGACATCGACAGGGACGACAAACTCGGCAAACAGCAAGTCGAGATTCTTCCCGAGTTCGAGAAACTTGCCCGCTACGGAATAACCGTCGCCGATATCGCCCGAAACCTGCGCATAGCCTACGACGGCGAGATAGTAACCAGCGTCCGTTACGGGGACGAGGACGTCGATTTCCGCGTCATTATGGAAAAATCCGTGCGCCAAAATCCCGAACTCCTATCGACCCTGCGAATTCCGAATATGCAGGGGCGGCTAATCCCCCTGCGCGAAATCGCCCGTTTCAAAACAAGCCCCGGGCCCTCAGATTATCGCCACTACGAGGGCGAACGAATCACTACGGTGGAGGCGGACGTCAACCGCGCGGTTATCACGCCGGTCGAGGCGACCAACATGGTGAAAGACCACTTCGACCTGGACGCCGATTTCCCCGGCACCCGCTTCGTGATTACAGGCGAGGCGCAGGAGACCATGGAATCATTGATGGGACTGCTTCAAGCCTTCGTAATCGCAATCATCGCGATATATTTTATCCTGATGGTGCTGTTCAATTCCCCCACCCAGCCCTTCCTTGTGATGATAGCCATCCCCTTCGGCATGATAGGCGTAGTGCTGGCCTTCGCGCTCCACGGCTACCCGCTGAGCTTCATGGGCGCGATGGGGATAGTCGGCCTGACGGGCGTTGTAGTGAACGATTCGCTGGTGCTGGTTTCGCAGATAAACGACATACGGCGAAAAAGCCCGGATAAGCTAATCCGCGTAATCGTCGCGGAGGGCACCGCGGAAAGGCTCCGCGCCATCGTGATGACCACAATCACCACCGTGGCAGGCCTGCTCCCGCTGGCTTACGGCATCGGCGGCACGGATTTTACCAACGCCCCCATGGCGCTGGCACTGGGCTACGGCCTCCTCTTCGCCACACCCCTGACATTGATTCTAATCCCATGTATCTACGTTGCCGGCGACGACATCCGCAGAATCCTCGGCCTCCGCAAACGGCACGTGAAGAAATAGGGCAGGAGCTTGTTCCCTCCCGCCATCGAACGCCCCTGCGATATTTCCCGTAGGGGCGACCCCATGCGGCAGAAGGATGGTAGCTTCTGTCATTGCGAGCCCGCAGGGCGTGGCAATCTCCTGCGCCTTCCCCGTCATTGCGAGCCCGCAGGGCGTGGCAATCTCTTTCCACCCCGCGAAAAAAACTCCCCCCGCCGGCACTTTTTTGCTTGACATGCCCTCCCTCACACATTTTATTAATTTTAACCAAATGAAAAACACCGCCGGAAATAAAACGAAATCTACGCAAAGCGTCAAACAAGGCGGCTAATATAAAAACAACGATTCTATTTCTTATTCTCCTCCTCGCCCTCCCCGCCCTCGCCGGCTGGGAACGCACTTATGGCGGAAGCTACATCGATCATGCCAGGTCCGTCGCGCAGACGTCCGACGGCGGATATATCGTCGCAGGAAAGACACGCTCCTTCGGCGCAGGCTCTGGTGATGTCTATCTTGTTAAGACCGATGCAGTGGGCGACACAATATGGACGCGCACTTATGGCGGAAGCGACGATGAATGGGGCAAATCCGTCGCGCAGACCTCCGACGGCGGATATATCGTCGCAGGATACACAGGCTCATTCGGCGCAGGCCATTATGATGTCTATCTTGTTAAGACCGATGCAGTGGGCGACACAATATGGACGCGCACTTATGGCGGAAGCGACTATGATTGTGGCTACTCCGTCGCACAGACCTCCGACGGCGGATATATCGTCGCGGGAGTGACAACATCCTTCGGCGCAGGCTTGTTTGATGTCTATCTTGTTAAGACCGATGCAGTGGGCAACACAATATGGACGCGCACTTATGGCGGAAGCTCCGATGATTGGGGCTACTCCGTCGCGCAGACGTCCGACGGCGGATATATCGTCGCAGGAGGGACATGGTCCTTCGGCGCAGGCTCGTATAATGTCTATCTTGTTAAGACCGATTCATTAGGGACTAGTTTGACGATAAATGAGACCACCGCGAAACCGGAGGCTATCGTCCTCTCCGCCCACCCCAACCCCTTTAACTCCGCGGTGACGATTTCTCTTTCCTGTCATTCCCGAGCAATCGGGAATCCAGAAATTGAGATATACGATATGAACGGGCGAAGGGTCGAAAATCTGTCCGTAGGGGACGGGTTTCCCGTCCCGTCGTCGAACGGGCGAGGAGACCTCGCCCCTACGGAGGTCATCTGGCAACCGGCGCCGTCGGTAGGGAGCGGAATTTATCTCGTCCGCGCAACCGTCGGCGAACAAACAACAACCGCGCAGGTGGTTTATCTGAAGTAGCAATCATTTTTTCGAGAGCAAATCGACGAAGCCGTTGAGCACAAACGCCTCCGGCGCTGGCCGGTGGTCTATCTCAAATAAAAATCCATTCGGTAATCCGCTAATCCCATAAGCGAAAACTCTCCGGCGAGAGGGAAGAATATTCCCCAAAAACCCCATCCACGCGGGCGGAAGGCGTAGCCATTTTATCGAAAAGACAACCCTCCCCGGCGAAAGGTTCGGGCATTTCATCGAATAATACAATCATAACAGAGATAATAATAAACTTAATAGAGATAATAATAATTTAATTAGAGTTGTTATTATCTATCATAGAATATCTAACTACAATGATAGATAATATAACAATAATATTGAAGATAATTATTATAATATTAGAAATAATTATTGCA
>Ga0272444_10001306_pt1 | contig 24220 bp, 26 predicted proteins | sample SSMForm13_FD_201033 | JGI IMG/M metagenome (GOLD analysis project Ga0272444, IMG submission 201033) | Marine sediment archaeal communities from Little Sippewissett salt marsh, Falmouth, MA, United States - SSM-Form-13 | ecosystem: Environmental > Aquatic > Marine > Wetlands > Sediment ...
CGTCTGTGGGGGCGGCGGGGGTAAGGATTGAGAGGATTGTGTCGCCGCCGGGGCATAGCTCGCCGGATGAGGGGTGGTATGACCAGGATGAGGCGGAGTGGGTGACGGTGCTGCAGGGGTCTGCGGGGCTGGTGTATGATGACGGGCGTGAGGTTGTGCTGAAGGAGGGGGAGTATGTGACGATCATGCCGCATGAGCGGCACCGGGTGGCGTGGACTGATCCTGCGGGGGTGACGGTGTGGCTGGCGGTGTTCTGGAAGGAGGATGTTATTGGGTCCGGATGAGGTAGCGGCAGGCGTGGCGATACCCCTGGGCGTACATTTCGTGATCTTCAGGGATGGGGACGGTTTCGTGGAGGGTGGCTCCGTTTCGTTCGGCGGTTTTTCGTGAGGCGTGGTTGTCGGGGCGGCAGCTGATCCAGAGCTCGGTGATGCCGAGCTTTTTTGCTTCGGGGAGGAGCTGTTGGAGGGCACGCGATGCGTAGCTATGGCCACGGTGGGGTTTGCGGATGCGGTAGCCGATGTGGCCAGGATAGTAGAGGCTGGTTTCGGGGTTGCCGAGCCGGAGGGTGATGACGCCGACAGGCAGGGGCGCTTCCGGGACTTCGATGAGCCAGGTGTGGCAGGGAACGTGCTTTTTTGCGGGATTGGCTGGGAGGCAGCGGGCGTGGCGTAGCGTGAGCATTGGGTGATGAAGAGAGAGTTGTTGCGCTCTTGTTCCTGGTAGGGCAATATGCTACATTTTTGACTGCATTCCTTTTTTTCTGATCGCGTTATTTTTCTGTGAGGCAGCTTATGAGACTACTGTTCAGAACGTTGTTCTTTTTCTTGCTTTCCACGGTTGTACTCACTCCTCCTCAACGGGGGCTGGCGGCTGAGCGCACGGACTTTATGTACGGTATCGATGTGCTCGAAGAGCTGCAGTGCTCGCCGTTGCAGCGTAAGCAGCGGGTTGGGCTGATTACGAACCGTGCGGCGGTGACTCGTTCGGGGGAGGCTGATTACCGGGTGCTGTTGCGTCACGGTGTTGACCTGCGGTGGCTGATGGCTCCGGAGCACGGGTTCGAGATCGATGCTGCTGCTGGTGAACTGGTGGGGGATGCCCGTCTGGGGGCGTTGCAGGTGTACTCGCTCTATGGCGCGAGCAGGCGGCCGGATGTGGAGCTGTTGCGGGATATCGATGTGCTGCTGTTTGACTTGCAGGATATTGGGACGAGGGCGTATACCTATATTTCAACGTTGTACTTGGCAATGGATGCTGCCCGTGAGGCGGGGATACGGATTATGGTGCTTGACCGGCCGAACCCGGTGGCACCGCTTGGGCGTGACGGGTTTGTGCTCGACCCTGCGGTACGGTCGTTCGTGGGACAGTTCGAGGTGCCGTTCCTGCATGGGATGACCGTGGGGCAGCTTGCGTTCTGGCTGCAGCGGGAGAAGTTTCCGGGAGTGTTGCTGGAAGTGGTGCCGATGGCGGGATACAGTGCCGGGCTGTTCGGTGATGAGCTGGACGGGTTCCGGTTCGTGCCTCCTTCACCGAATATCCCTGATGTGCTGACCGCTGTGGCCTATCCTGCAACGGTGCTGCTCGAGGCTACCAATATTAGCGAGGGGCGGGGGACCGATGCGCCGTTCCTGCAGTTCGGGGCACCGTTTATCGATCGTGATGACCTTGTTATGGCACTAGAGCGGTTCTCGCTGCCGGGGGTGGTGTTCCAACCGGTGAAGTTCCGTCCGACCGCATCGAAGTACGAGGGGCGCACCTGCGAAGGCGCCCGACTGCTCATGACCGACTGGAACGCCTTCCGGCCGTTTCGCACCTCTGTTGCCATTCTCCTCGCCCTGCGCGACCTCTATCCCGAAAAACTTGACCTCGAGACAAAGGGATCCTTCTTCGATAAGCTTGCCGGCACTCCTCTCCTGCGCACCCTCCTGCTTACCGGAGCCTCTCTCGACGACATCCAGGCCGCCGCTGAGCGCTCCCGCTCCACCTTCAACCCCACCACCCCCCTCGACCGCCTCTATTCCGGGGACGTTCCTAAATAACTGCAAAAACTAAAAGATGAGATGTCCCTTCTTTTCTTTATCAGGTTTTGTGAGTAAATGTGGGGATTCATGGTTTGTGGGAGGGAGGCTCTTTTGCTATTCTTTTTCCTCCGGGGGCGTTTCATCTTGTATCGGCTTTTCATCGAAGTTATTGCAGTTATTTAGGAACGTCCCTTCTTTTCGAGGAGGAGTTGCCAGACTTGGAGGTGGCGGGCGCGGAAGGCGCCGGCGCAGGTGAGGAGGTAGTAGCGCCACATGCGTTGGAAGCGTTGGGGGTAGTGTTGTTGGGGGAGGGTGTGCCAGTGTTGTTCCAGGTTGTGGTGCCAGGCGAGGAGGGTGCGGTCGTAGTCGCCGATGAGGACTTGCCAGTTGTTGAGGAGGAAGTGGGGTTCCATTGCCCGGGTGATCTGGCTGGCGCTGGGGATCATGGAGTTGGGGAAGATGTAGCGGCTGATCCATGGGTCGGTGCTGGTGGCGGGCTGGTTGCCGCCGATGGTGTGGAGGAGGAAGAGGCCGCCTGGGGCGAGGAGGCGGTTGGCGGTTTGGAAGTAGGTGCTGTAGTTTTTGTGTCCGACGTGCTCGAACATGCCGATGGAGTAGATGCGGTCGAACCGGCCTTCGAGGGTGCGGTAGTCCTGGAGCAGGATGCTGACGGGGAGGCCGTTGCAGAGTTTTCTGGCGTAGTCAGCCTGTTCTGATGAGATGGTGATGCCGGTGACTTCGACGTTATAGTGTTCTGCTGCAAATTTTGCGGCTCCTCCCCAGCCGCAGCCGATGTCGAGCAGGTGCATGCCTGGCTGGAGCTGGAGCTTGTCGAAGATGAGGCGGAGTTTGTGCTCTTGTGCCTGTTCCAGGCTCTGGGCGTTGTTCCAGTATGCGCAGCTGTAGAGCATGAGGGGGTCGAGCATGGCCTGAAAGAGGTCGTTGCCGGTGTTGTAGTGGTTGTTGCCGACGGTGTAGGCGCGTTTGCCATTCTGGAGGTTGAAGAGGCGCCCAAGCCATGCGTCGAGCTTGAGAACCGGTGAGGTGATTGTTTCGTTGACGTGTGCCTGGAGGAGGCGAAACGTGAGTGTGTCGAGCGAGGAGCAGTCCCACCAGCCGTCCATGTAGGCTTCACCGAGTCCAAGGCTGCCTTTGGTGAGAATGCTGCGATAGAGCGCGCTGTTTTTTACCTGTATATCGTGAGGTTGGGATCCGTTGAATGTTATTCCAGCAGGGTCAAGTTGTTTCTGGAGCAGTGCTTTGTAGTGCTGGTCGAGCATGATGCCTCCTGGTGTGGGGGAGGTCTTTATTGTTGCTTTTAGCGTAATTTACGAAGCGTTAGTTAAGAAAATCAAGAGTTGTTGTTTGCATGTAACGTATAAAATTGCGTAATTTACTTTAAATACATCAGTTGGATGTATATTTCTGGTGGATCAATTATATAAATAATGTGTTGGTTTTTGGGTGAAATCTTGTTTTTAACTGTTAAGGTATGAAAGCTGTCTGGTTAAGTAACGGTGAGTTTTTCGGGCTTGTCTCGAGAAAGAGCGAACTGTGGAATAAAGATGGGATGCATGTAGGCTACCTGAACGAGAAGGGGCAGGTTTTCGCTCCGGATGGACACTATCTCGCTGAACTACTGGGTGACCGACTTGTTGTGCAGCGTATGAATAAAGCGTTGCAATCTGAGACTTTTGCTTTGAAAGCTCCCCAGATTGGTATGCCTTCGTATTTATCGTGCTCTTCTATTGAGCTACCAGCAGGGTACGAAACATTTTGCCCTTAGTGGCGTACTACAGTTAGCTGTTTTTTTTAGGGCGGCCTCGTTTTTTTGCAGGGGTTGCTTTTTTCTTGGTTTTCGGCTTGTCTTCGTCACGGTGTTCGTTCCCGTCTTTTTCTTCATCCTCTTCTTCCTCGTCGCCTGACATTCCTACTTCATCTGCGAAATCAGAAGCGGCAATTTCGTCTACACCTGCTGTTGAAAGCTCTTCATCGTCCTGTGAGGATTTTGAGGATTTTTTCTTGGCTTTGCGGTCTTTGCAGGCGGGCTCTATGAGGGTCATGACTTCGTTGACGGAGGTGAAGATGTAGAGCTGTTTGTCGAGGCTGGCTATCCTGAGGAGTTCCTTGATCTGCTGGCAGAGGGCGACGAAGATGGCGAGCCCTTCGGACTGGTTGGCTATTTTATGTGCAAGCAGCATGGAGCTTATACCACATGAATCTACGGCTTTTACTTGTGAGAAGTCGATGATGATGTGGTTGCTTCTGTCTCCTTCGAGCAGCTCTTCTATGAGGGCTCGGAAGGGCTTGGCTGCCCTGATGTCGAAGACCTGGTCTTCGAGCTTGAGTATGGTAAGGTTCTTTCTGTTCGATATGGAGTATTTCATAACTGACACTTCATGATCCAGTAGTGATGCAGGGTTCCTGGCTTTATGCTCCTTTTGTTGCATGTTGCCTAAAAACCGGCAGTTTTGCAACTACTTTCCTGTATTGCAACAGTTGAGGTTTAATTGGCCTCGGGTGGCGGCATCCAGAAGAGGTCGAGCTTGTTGCGCAAAAAGGTGAGCTGGCGTTTTGCGTAGTTGCGTGTATGCTGCTTGATGAGGGCTATGGCTTCGTCGAGTGAGACTGTGCCGTTGAAGTAGTCGAAGAGTTCGCTGTAGCCGACGGTTTCGAGGGCGTTGATGCGTTCGCCTTGGAGGAGTCTCTCGCCAAACTGCTCGTGAAGATTTTTTGCTTCTTCGATGAGTCCCTGCTCGATCATGCTGTCTGTCCGTTCGTTGATCCGTTTGTAGAGGATTCCTCGGGGGAGGGAGAGGGCAACCGGATGCATGTTGAAGCCGGGTTTCTCTTTTTCCTGCTGCTGCATGAGCTCGGTGACAGTCTTGCCGGAGCGTTCGATAATTTCGAGGCTGCGGATGAGGCGCTGGGTCTTGCTGGGGTCGAGGGTGGCTGCTTGTTGGGGGTCGAGTTGTTCGAGACGCCTGTAGAGGGGTTCCGGGCCTTCGGTCCTGATCTCTTCTTCGAGGCGTGCACGGAAAGCTGGATCTGCGGCAGGAAGGTTGGTGAAGCCTTGCAGCAGTCCCTGGATGTAGAGGGTTGTGCCTCCTGCGATGATTGGTTGGCGGCCACGTGATCGAATGTCTTGTATGCAGCTCTGGGCTTGCTGGATGAAATCCCAGGCAGTGAACTCCTGGCCGATGTCACAGATGTCGAGCAGGTGGTAGGGGATCTCTTCCTGCATGTCCCGGGAGGGCTTTGCGGTGCCTATGTCGAGCTGGCGGTAGATTTGGCGTGAGTCGGCTGAGATGATCTCTCCCTGCATCCGGCGGGCGAGTTCGTGTGCAAGCGATGATTTGCCTGACGCTGTTGGCCCTGTGATGACGAGGACGGTGTTTTCGCTGTTGAGTGTATGATGGTGCATTGTTTGCGGGTACTGCTATGCTGAGAATTGCTGTAAGGCGGCGTAGACGCGGGAGAGCGGCAGGCCGACTACGTTATAGTAGCAACCTTCAATCTTTTTTACAAAGCAGGACATGAGCGGATCCTGTATGCCGTAGGCTCCGGCTTTGTCGAAGGGTTGCATGGTATCTATGTAGTATTCAATGTTTGCTGCGCTCATAGGCAGGAATTCTACGGTGGTGACTGCGATATCGCTTACCATGTGCCCGTCGTTGCCGAGAATGGCAAAGGCGGTCATGACCTGGTGCTGTATGCCTTCAAGGAGGTTGAGCATTTCTATGGCGTGTTCGCGGTCACGGGGTTTGCCGAGGGGGCGATCGAGGTAGACGACAGCGGTGTCGGCACTGAGGATGGTTGCTTCCCGGGTGATGTCGGGGTGCTCATTGCGGGCGGCACGGGCTTTTTCTTCTGCGATGCGCAGGAGGTTTGCTTCTACCGGGCTTTGCGGGTCGAAGGTTTCGTCTGTGGGTACCGGGAGGGTGGTGAACGGTATCTGGGTGAGCTGGAGTAGCTCTTTGCGCCTGGGTGATCCGGAGGCGAGTATGAGGTTGCCTTTAAACATCGTTCCTTGGTCTGTTCGTTAGTTGATTGCGTTCCAGCCGCGGCGGTTGAGATCCTGATAGATAAATATAGCTGCTAGAATGGCCGCGGCGAAATATGGCAGGGCCGTGGTGATGTTGTGAAAGATAAGGTTGCCGGTGCCGAAGAGTGTGCCGTAGACGAGCACGATGCCGGCGATCCAGTCCAGGAAGAGGCGGATAAAGCCGGTGTCTCCCTTGACGTCGGGGAGGGTGGACGATACCGGTTTCCAGAGGATTCCGCCGACGCGGGTGGTCCGGTAGAAGGTTGTGAGGCGGTCGGGGTCGGTTGGCGGTGTGAGCCAGGTGACGAGTAGCGTGCAGGCAATGGTGAACAGGACAATGATGAAGAGCGACTCGGGGAAGGTGATGTCGGTGAAGAGGGTGATCCAGGCGTAGGCTGCGAAGGGGGCTGCCATGGAGGTGATTTCTGACCAGGCGTTGAGCCGCCACCAGAACCAGCGCATGATGAGGACGAACCCGGTGCCGGCACCGCACTGGATGAGGAATTCCCATGCTCCGGTGATGGTGTCGAGGACGTAGAAGGTGATGTAGAGCGAGAAGATGGCGACAGCGAGGGTGATGAGCCTTGAGACAAGGACAAGCCGCTTCTGCGGGGCTTCTGGATCCATGAACCTCCGGTAGAGGTCGTTGACGAGGTAGCTCGAGCCCCAGTTGAGGTGAGTCGAGAGGGTGGACATGTAGGCGGCGAGGAACGAGGCCATGAGCAGCCCTTTGAGCCCTGATGGCAGGAGTGAGTTCATGACGTGGACAAAGCCGTCCTCTTTTTGTTCTGCCGGAAGCTCGGGAAAGAGTACGAGGCTTGCAAGCCCGACGATAATCCATGGCCACGGGCGGATGCAGTAATGAGCGACAATGAACCAGAGGGTGGCCAGGAGCGAGTGTTTTTCATCTTTTGCGCTCATCATGCGCTGGGCGATGTAGCCGCCGCCGCCGGGTTCTGCTCCGGGATACCAGGAGGCCCACCACTGGACGAGGGCCATGGCGGCAAAGGAGGCGAGGGTAAGCTGGAGGGCTCCCTGGATGGTGCCGGTTCCTGGTTGGGTACCGATGGTGGGGAAGAAATCGAACATCCATGCAGGAAGTGCGTCCTGGAGTCCGCCTTGTGCCTGGATTTCAGGAGCCTGCATGGCGAGGACGGCGAGTATTGTGCAGCCGGCCATGGATATGATGAACTGTATGGTATCGGTCACGGTGACGCCCCAGAGGCCGCCGAGACCGGAGTAGATGGTGGTAAGCAGGACACAGCCGATAATGACAAGGTGCGGTGGTATCCCGGGAAGCATAATGGTTGCGATTTTCAGCATGGCGAGGTTGACCCACCCGATGATGATCGCGTTGATGAACAGTCCGAAGTAGACCGCCTTGAAGCCGCGCAGGAAGCCCGCGCTTTTACCGCTGTAGCGGAGCTCGATGAATTCAAGGTCGGTGAGAATGTTGGCGCGTCGCCAGAGGCGCGCAAAGAAAAAGACGGTCAGCATACCGCCCGAGACAAAGGTCCACCAGAGCCAGTTGCCGGCAATGCCGTGCTTGGCCACAAGCCCGGTGACAGCCAGCGGCGTGTCGGCAGCAAACGTGGTCGCTACCATACCAGTCCCGGCTATCCACCACGGCAGCTTCCTGCCCGACAGGAAAAACTCGTCAATACTTTTCGATGCCCTTCCTGAGAAAAGCAATCCAATCAACAGGGTAACCCCAAGGTACCCCGCAATAACGGTAAAGTCGAGTGCTGTCATGTCGGTTGGTTTGAAAAGGGGGGACGGACTTCATTTACTTCACTAACTCTATCAGTGCACAACCTTGATGGTTTTACTGTCTCATTTTGTGAGTTAGTGAAGTAAATGAAGTCCGTCCCCATTTGGTTAGGCCTCGATGCGGGAGAGGTCGAGGAAGCTTTGGTAGCGGTCTTCGATCTCGAGGAGGTCGAGGTTTGCGAGTTTTTCGGTGCCGAATTTTTCTACGCAGAAGCTGGCCATGGCGCTGCCGTAGAGGACTGCTTTGCGGAGTTCGGTGTCGTTTATTTCTTCAGCTCGTGCGAGGTGGCCGAGGAAGCCGCCTGCGAAGGTGTCGCCTGCGCCGGTGGGGTCGTAGATTGACTCGAGGGGGAAGGCGGGTGCTGCGAAGATGCCGTTGTCGGTGAAGAGGAGGGCGCCGTGTTCACCTTTTTTGATGATGAGGATTTTTGGACCCATTGCCCTGATGATGCGCGCGGACTTGACGAGGTTGGGGTCGCCACTGAGGAGGCGTGCTTCGCTGTCGTTGAGGATGAAGATGTCGACACGCTTGAGGGTTTCCTTGAGTTCTTCGGGTTTGCCTTCGATCCAGAAGTTCATGGTGTCGAGAATGACGAGCTCTGGGTTTTCGATCTGGTCAAGGACTTTGAGCTGAAGTTCGGGGTCGATGTTGCCGAGGCAGACGTAGCGAACGTCACGGTACTGCTGGGGAATGTGGGGGTCGAAATCGGCGAAGACGTTGAGCTGGGTGTCGAGCGTGTCGCGGGTGTTCATGTCGTAATGGTAGCGGCCGGCCCAGCGGAAGGTTTTGCCGTTGTCGATGACCTGGATGCCGTTGGTATCGATGCCTTTCTGTTTGAGCAGCTGGAAGTGTTCATTTCCGAAGTCGGATCCGACGACGCCAACAAGGCGGATATCGTCGGAGAAGTAGCTGGTTGAGAGTGCAATGTAGGTGGAGGAGCCGCCGAGGGTGTCGGGGGAGCTTCCGAATGGTGTTTCGATGTCATCAAAGGCGAGTGATCCTACGACAAGAATGGACATAGTGAGTGTTGATTAAATGTTGATAAGTGTGGATATGTTGTTCAATGCTGTAGTTCGAAAATAATACTCTGCCCTGGTTTGAGGGTGAGCTCGAGTTTGTGGTCGTGTATGTTCAGTGGTTTTCCTTCTACGAGGTCGGTGGTGGTGACTTCTTTTTTACTGAATTCGAGTGTTGCTTGTATCTCTTTGTTAACATTACTGTTGCCGGCAAAAATGAGGTTTTTGTCGCTTCCTTTCCTCATGACTGCTACCATATCGGGTGAGGAGGTGAAGGGCAGGACGAGCGATCCTTTTTCGCCGTTGGAGATAATATTGTGATAGCGCTGCCTGATTCCAAGCAGTTTGGAAATATAGGTGTGTACAGGCGATAGGTTGTTGGTGTTTTTCCAGTCATACGCTGCTCTGCTGAAAAGCGGGAGGCTTTCGGCCGGGAAGCGTTTACGGTCTTCGTCGGTGAAGTTGAGCCCGAGGTTGACGGGGTGTGATTCACAGATTTCCATGCCTGAGTGGATGAAGGGGATGGCGGGCAGCATCATGGCGAGTGCGAAAATGAACTGCGAGCGATTGCGCCCTTCTTCTCCCGGATGGTTGTGCGTGACGCGTGGGGTGTTGTGGTTTTCCCCGGTGGCGAAGAATGGTAGCGGGACGCCGGTTTTGCTGATGAAGTTGAGGAGTCCGCGGATGTAGATTGGATCCTGGAGGACGAAGGGGAATGAGCCGAAGACGGCGTTGAATCCTTCTTCCCTGGCTGATGATGCTGGATCGAAGTTTTCATCCCAGAAGGCGAAGTTGGGGTCTTTTTGCCTGGCTTTTTCTACGATGCCGGCTTTGAGTTCTGCCGGGAGGGCGTGGCCCATGTCGATCATGGCTCCGTCGATGCCGTATTCTTGCTGGTAATGGGGTATGATGCCCTGTATGGTGTTCCAGAGGCCGGTGTTGCGGGCTTCGGGGTTGTCGAGTTCGGTGTCGTACATGCGTATGGTGTTGTACGCGATGTAGTTGAACGCGGGGTGGTGGTGCAGTTTCAGGTATGTGACGTCTGTCCATGGTGGCTGGCGGTCGTCTGGCGGCCAGTCGGAGAATGCGCTTGCGATGGAGCACCTGTCGCCCTCGCTGGTGAAGCCGGTGTAGCTGCCGTCCGGGTTTTGTTCGACGCGTTCCGGGGTAGGAGCGAACCGGTTGCGATAGCGTTCGGGTGGTTCGGGCAGGTGCTGGTGGTCGTGCTTGTCGACCTGTTCGTAGATGCGGTTGAGGGTGTCGTGGTCGAATTCAGGAGGTGCGAAGGGTGTTGTGTCGGCCGATGCGGGCGGGGTGTCGCAGAGCCAGTAGAACCAGTCGGGGTGTTGCGGAACCCAGTCGTTGTCGATGGAGGCTGTGCGGAAAACGTATTCGAACATGACGCGCAGTCCGAGGTGGTGGGCTGCTTCGACAAATGCCTTGAGGGTGGTTTCTGCCGAGAGGCCGAGGGCTGGTTCGGCAAGCAGGGGGTCTATGGTGAAGTGGTTCTTGATGGCGTAGGGGGAGCCTAGGTCGCCTTTGCGGTTGACGCTTCCGGGTGCGGTGAGCGGCAGGAGGTAGACGGTGTTTGCCCCGAGCTTTTTGATGTAGGGCAGGAGGGCTATCGATTTGAGCAGTGTGCCGGTTTCACGGAATCCTCCCGGCAGTGGGTCGGGGTTGATGGTGCCGTTTCCGTCGTGATCGAAGGCTGTGGTGAGGCGCGCAAAGAGGTTGTAGACTGTTGCGCTCCTGCTCCAGATATCTGCATCGGTTCCTGCGTCTTGCAGGGGGTGGGGGTCGCTTGCGATGATTGTTTCTATGGTGTCGCTGTAGTGGCGCTTGGGGTCGACGCTGATGATGCCGGAGCTTTCTCCGAGCCAGAGGGCCGGGAGGTGGTAGCGTTTGTACGGGTTTTTCTGCGGCAGTGCGGCGAGTGCGTCGAGGAGCTGCTGGAGATGTCTGGTCACGGGGCTATGGTTTTGGTTTGGTGGAAGATACGAAATTGCTGGAAGATGTGGGAGCTGTGGCTGATCGAGGTTGATTTTTTTGTTACTATTGTATAGAGATACGGGGATCTCTGGGGGGCTTTGCTATACTGATGCTGATGTTTATAACATTCATGACTTTAGATTGATTCGTGCTATGGAGAAGGTGCACTCATTTGGCAGTTCATGCGATCGGTTGCTGGGTTTGCTTGCTGATGCAAGAAAGAAAAGCGGATTATCTCTGGATGACGTTGCCGAGCGTTCGGGTGTGAAGCGGGCGCATGTGGAGGCTATTGAGGAAGGTCGCCTTGATTTTCTTCCGCCGGCGTACGTCGTGTCGGAGTTGCGACAGTATGCGGCTTTTCTTGGCGTTGGTGATGATGAGCTGTTCGACGAGGTGAAGAAAGAGGCGAATATCCCGGTGATGCAGGTTGCGTCGGGAGCAGTGCCAGGTCGGGTTCATGATGGTGGCGCACGCAAGATGCCATTGCTATATATCGCTGTGCCTGCTGGAACTCTTGTGCTGATTGCCCTGCTGTGGATTGGGGCTGGCTTGGTTATGGGAGAACGCACATTGCCGGCGGATGTGGGGGTTGTGCCTTCGGTACATACGGTGGTGGTGGAGACTGGTGATGATGTGATTAGTGGTGAGGATGCCGGGGTCGGGATTGAGGGCCCCGGGGACGCTAGGACTGCAGGTGATGCTGGTGCTGAGATGGTGGTTGCAGGGGTATCCGGACAGCATGAGGGAGGCGATCCCTTGCGTACCCTGGAAGAGGGTGGTCCGGTAGCTGAAGCGGTGGTTCCTGGCGGGGCGGTGCCTGATGAGCCGGGTATTGTTGCCGATGTGTGGCCGGCTATGGTGCGCGGGCAGTTTACGACAATGGTGGATCGGTCGCGCCGTGAGCCTGCCGATACAGTGGATCGGGTATCCCTGGCTGCGGGGGCGGTGTACTTTTTTTCCGAGATTTCCGGACAGAAGGGGGAACGGGTTGTGCATACATGGTTTCATGAGGGACAGCTTAATGACCGTATCGAGCTTGGAACGGTGACATCGGATCGCTGGCGTGGCTGGTCGATGAAACGGCTCTATCCTTCGAGGGTTGGGAGCTGGCGTGTGGTAGTTGAAACTGGTTCAGGCGATAAGCTTGGTGAGGCGAACCTTGTCGTTGTGGAGGATGAGTGATGGCGGCAGGGCCAGGGGTTTTCGAGGGGGGGGCATGAAGCGTGTGCGGATGGTGATAGAGTATGACGGAACCCTGTTTTTTGGATGGCAGCGCCAGCCGGGAGGTATAGTGACGGTGCAGGGTGAGCTGGAGCGGGTGCTTTCGAGGATAGTGCAGGAGGATGTGTTGCTTGTGGGGGCAGGAAGGACGGACCGCGGGGTTCATGCGCGTGGGCAGGTTGCGAGTTTTACTACTGTTTCGGGGATGCCGCTGGATCGTTTGTGCCATGCGATGAACTGCCTGCTTCCCGAGGGGGTGTATGTGCGGAGTATGCAGGAGGTGCCGATGGAGTTCCATGCGCGTTTCAGCGCCTTGTGGCGGCAGTATCGGTATACGCTTGTTCAGGAGCCGTTTCCGTTGCTCAGGAGGTTTGCCGGGGTGCATCGTGGGCCGCATGAGCTGGAGGCGATGAATGCTGTTGCTGATGTGATGGTGGGGGAGCATGATTTTGGGGCATTTTCACGGTCGGGCTCGGATACGAAGACGACGATATGTTCTGTTCATCATGCTGTGTGGAGGCGGAATAGTGAACGGCTTGTTTTCGATGTTCGGGCAGACCGTTTTCTTCGATCGATGGTGCGTTACCTGGTCTCTGCCTCGATAACCATGCAGCCCGGAGAGGTTTGGGAGGCTTTGCAGACAGGAACCCTCGGGCGCAGGCTCAAGCCGGCAGATCCTGCCGGGCTGGTGTTGTGGGAGGTGGGGTATGGTGAGTGACGTGTGATGTGTGAGGAGGGAGGAGTTGTGAGTGAATGTACAGGGGGGTTGTTGTATATATAGATGATAGTGGTTATGTTGACAAATGGCGCGTATCACCCCTACATTTTTCCTTCGTCTGCAGCTTCTGCTGCTGGTACTTCTCTGTGGCCTTGCTCCAGGGCTCCGGGCGGATGATGCCGACCCTGATAAGGTGGCTGCCTTGCTCGATGAGGCTTTTTTCGATGGAGAGCATAAGACGGCCTGGCGTGACAATGGGCCCGATGGGTTTCATCCTTCTTTTATTCCCCAGTTTGCTGACGTTACTTACCGCGATCGTATTGCGATGCTTGACAGTACGACGGTCATGAACCTGACCTTCAACGAGCATGTACGGAGTTTTATCAGGATCTATGCGGTTGACCGCAGGGAGCACACGTCCCGGATCATCGGTTTGCAGCGGACCTATTTTCCTTTTATCGAGGAGATGCTGGCGAAGTACGATATTCCACAGGAGATGAAATACCTGGCGATTGTGGAGTCTGCATTGAATCCAAGTGCCGTGTCGCATGCCAATGCGAAGGGGATGTGGCAGTTTATTTATGGAACTGGAAAAATGTACGGGCTCGAGTCGACGGCGTTCGTGGAGGACCGGTTCGATCCGTACCGTGCGACCGAGGCTGCATGCCAGCATATGCGTGATCTGTATGATATTTATGGCGACTGGTTCCTTGTGCTTGCGGCATACAATTCCGGCGCAGGTAACGTAAACAAGGCGATCCGGCGTTCCGGAGGCAAGCGTGACTACTGGGGAATATGGCGCTGGCTGCCGAGGGAGACTCGCGGGTATGTTCCTGCGTTCATTGCGGTGACCTACGTGATGAATTTTTACCATGAACACAATATCGTACCTGAGGATCCGGAGTACCTGTACCAGGATATCGGTGAAGTAGAACTGCAGAATGTGGTGGAGTTCGACCTGCTGGAAGATATGGTGGGGGTGTCGCAGGATGAGCTGGAAGCGCTGAATCCGCAGTACCGTCTCGGGGTTGTTCCTGCGCAGAAGTCCGACCCGATGATGCTGCGGATGCCGAAGGAGTACCTTGCCCTGTTTGCCGAGAAGGAGCAGGCGCTTTACAAGGCCCAGCAGGAGAAGGGGGTTGCCAGGGAGCAGCTGCTTGCACGTGCCGGTTCACGCGGGGCTTCTCTGCAGAAGGTGCACGTGGTGAGGCGTGGTGAGTCGCTGGGGCGGATTGCCCGGATGTATCGCTGTTACGTGAGCCAGCTGATCAGGTGGAACAATCTGACAAGTTCGAGGATCTATCCGGGCCAGAAGCTGCTGGTGTTCGGGGCTCCTGACGTGGTTGCCGGGAGCTCGGGAAAGAGCGGTTCGGGGACGGTGTCGTACCATAAGGTGAGCCGGGGGCAGACGCTTGGGGCGATTGCCCGCCGCTACGGGGTGAGCGTGGGCAACCTGAAGCGGTGGAATGGCCTGAAGGGCTCGACAATATACATCGGCCAGAAGCTGAAGCTGTATGGCGTATCGGGTGGATCTCCATCCAGGGGACAGGCTGTGACGCATGTTGTGCGTCGCGGCGAGACGCTGGGTGGTATTGCAAGGCGTTACCGGGTGTCGGTGGCGAACCTGAGGGAGTGGAACAAGGTGCGAAGTTCAACGATTTACGTTGGCCAGAAGCTGAAAATTTTCGGATCGTCCGTTCAGGATGCGTCGGGGGCGGTGACGTACCATACCGTGCGTCGTGGGGAGACGTTGGGTGGTATTGCGCGGCGTTACGGGAAGAGTGTTGCTGAACTTGCACGATGGAACTCGCTGGGGGCACGAAAAACGATCTATCCCGGCCAGAAACTTAAGCTCTTCCAGGCTGTTCGATGGCATGTGGTCAGGCGCGGTGAGAATCTCGGGATGATTGCCGGACGTTACGGGGTGAGTGTGAGTAAGCTTTTGCAGTGGAATACTATAGGGGCGAGAAAGGTGATCTACCCTGGTCAGAAGCTTAAAATTCTGTCGCAGTGACGGGTAAGGTTCTTTATAAAGGATTATTTGTTATCTTTAAGTTTATGTGAACAGGATTCTCGGGTTACGATTTTTCTTCAACATCACTAATTGAGAATTACAACAACGTATGCGCAATATCATTTTTACGGGAAAAGGAGGCGTCGGTAAAACTTCCGTTGCTGCCGCAACAGCACTGAAGGCTGCCGATATGGGTTACAAGACGTTGATTATGTCGACTGACCCTGCCCACAGCCTTGGGGATTCCCTGGATGTCCAGCTTGGTCCTTCTCCTGTCAAGGTTGCTGAAAATCTTTGGGGCCAGGAAGTCAGTGTGTATGGCGACCTGAACCTTAACTGGGATGTTGTCCGTGAGCACTTCGCCCAGCTGATGGAATCCAGGGGCGTTGAGGGTATCTACGCTGAAGAGATGGGTGTGCTTCCCGGTATGGAAGAGCTTTTCTCGCTGTCCTATATTAAACGATACAATGAGGAACAGAAGGATTATGACCTTCTGGTTGTTGACTGTGCTCCTACAGGTGAAACCCTGAGGCTGCTGTCGCTTCCTGAAACGTTCGGCTGGTTCATCAAGATGATCCGCAATGTCGAGAAATACATGGTCAAGCCAGTGATCAGGCCGCTTTCCAAGAAAGTGAAGAAGATTGATGCCATGGTCGCTCCTGAAGAGGTCTACCAGAAAGTCGACAACCTTTTTGCTTCTACCGAAGGTATCATCGACCTCCTGGCTGACGGTTCAAAGTCGACTGTCCGCCTGGTGATGAACCCGGAAAAGATGGTTATCAAGGAATCCATGAGGGCGCTGACTTACCTCAACCTTTACGGTATCACGGTTGACAGCATCACGGTCAACAGGGTTATGCCTGACGTGACTGAAGATAGCTATTTCCAGAAATGGCGCAATATCCAGCAGAACTATCTCAAGCAGGTCAGGGAAGCGTTTGCACCGATCCCGATCGGCGAGGTTCCGCTGTTTGACCAGGAGGTTGTCGGTCTCGATATGCTCCGCCAGGTTGGCGAGAAAGTGTATGGCGAGAAAAACCCGATGGATATCTTCTTCAAGGAAGATCCAATCGATATCCAGAAGGTGCATGATGGCCACTACAAGGTGCGCGTGAAACTTCCGTTTATGGAAGCTATGGGCCAGGATCCCAAGATCCTCAAGTTGGGCGATGACCTGACTATCAGGATCGGTGATTACCAGAAGATTGTTGCTCTGCCGATCTTTATTGCAGGGCTTGAGCCAAGTGGTGCAAGCTTTGATAATGGATGGCTGAACATCGATTTCCAGAGAGAGGGATAACGCGTACGATACAGTTGCGTATGAAAAACCTGTCTTTCATGGCAGGTTTTTCTTTTTTCAGGCGTGCCGCGTGGAGAGGAATTAATTACTGTGTGAGTCTATTATTATGATTGAATTTTTTATCTTCCAACCAAATATTGATTAACGAGATCATTTCGGTGTTGTTCAACGTCATGAAGTGATGCTCTGTAGCAGGATGACAGCAATGCAACGTTTACAGGATTTGCGCGTTTCGTCGATGACGAGGCTGGTGGCTCCTAGATCGCTGAAGGAGGCTCTGCCGGTGTCGGCTGAAGTAGCCGATACAGTTGTCAAGGGACGCAAGGAAATAGAGGGTATACTTTCGGGGAAGGATTCCAGGCTCCTGGTGATCGTAGGCCCCTGCTCCATTCACGACATGAAGTCGGCGATGGAATATGCGACGAAACTCAAGGCGCTTCGCGAGGAGCTCAAGGAGGATCTCTGCATTGTTATGCGGGTATATTTTGAGAAACCGAGGACGACGATCGGGTGGAAAGGGTTTATCAATGATCCGCACCTGGATGGTTCCTTCGATATAGGTCACGGACTGCATTATGCACGCAAGCTGTTGCTGGATATCAATGCCATGGGGCTTCCTGCAGCAACGGAGTTCCTTGATCCGTTCACTCCGCAGTATGTATCGGACCTCATCAGCTGGGCAGCCATAGGTGCTCGTACCATAGAGTCGCAGACGCATCGCCAGATGGCGAGCGGCTTGTCTATGCCGGTAGGGTTCAAGAATTCAACTGACGGTCGCCTGCAGGTGGCTATCGATGCGATGGAGTCGGCACAGCATTCGCACAGTTTCCTGGGGATTGACCAGGATGGGATGAGCAGCGTTATTACCACGACAGGTAACCCGTTTGGGCATATCGTACTGCGTGGTGGTTCCAAACGGCCGAATTACGATGCCGAGAATATTGCCGAGGCGGAAACGAGGCTCGAAAAAGCTGGAATGCCGAAAACCATGATTGTGGACTGTAGCCATGCCAATTCAGGCAAGAAGCACGAACAGCAGTCAAAAGTGTGGAATAATATCATTGAGCAGCGTGAAGCTGGTACCAAGAGTATTACCGGGGTGATGATCGAAAGCAATCTGCTGTGCGGGAACCAGCCGTTCCCTGATGATCCTTCGAAATTGAAGTATGGGGTTTCGATTACCGATGCCTGTATTTCATGGGATGAAACCGCATCGTTGTTGCGTGATGGTGCTCAGCGGTTACACAGGGCTGCTGCTGGCAATGCGGCAACGACTGCTTGAAGAGTGTCCATGGTATGCCGTGGATGTAGTCAACAAGATAACGTTACCTTAACAGGAGAAAAGATTATGAATATAGATCGTATCGTATCACTGGTTGCCGGGTTGTTCGTTCTTCTGAGCGTCCTGCTGTCGGTGTATCACAACCAGAACTGGCTCTGGTTCACAGGCTTTGTTGGCCTGAACCTCTTCCAGTCAGCTTTCACAGGTTTCTGCCCGCTTGCCAAGATACTCAAGGCTGCAGGCGTAGAACCCGGCAAGGCCTACGAATAACGGGTGAACTCCAGAACCCCAATCCACGCCCCCGGTACCCCCGGGGGTTTGTTCTTTGCAAAGAGGGGAAAAGAGGGGACGTTGTTCCGTACCCACAATTGCTCGGGAAGGCATGGTTTCCCATGATACGGTAAGATGCTTTTGTAGCGCAGTTTATTATAGTATTTGTGGGTACGGAACAACGTCCCCTGTGCAGGTATTTAGGAACGTCCTTTTATATTACATGAGGTCGTGATTTGTAACTAACAATTTTGACATGGGTATAGAGATTCGTCGGGTTGAGACGAAGCGGGAACGGAAGCAGTTTATCAAGTTTGCGTGGAAGGTGTACCGTGCGGATCCGGAGCTGGACAGGCAGTGGGTGCCCCCGGTGATTTCGGATTACATGAAGACGCTCGATACGGAGCGGTATCCCCTGTATGATCATGCTGACCTTGCCATGTTTACGGCGTGGCGTGAGGGGCGTATGGTTGGTACGATTGCTGCGATCGAGAACCGCCGTCACAACGAGGTGCATAATGATAAGGTGGGTTTCTGGGGCTTTTTCGAATGTTATGACGACCAGGATGTGGCTAATGCGCTGTTCGATGCTGCGGCTGCCTGGTTGAAGACGAAGGGGCTCGATACCATGCGGGGGCCTGTGAGTCCTTCGATGAATGACCAGTGCGGTATGCTTGTTCGGGGGTTCGACAGTCCGCCTGTGTTCCTGATGCTCTACAATCCTGACTACTACAATCGCCTTGTAAGGAATTACGGTCACCATGTGGGCCAGGAGCTGCTTGCGTGGTATATCGACCAGGACAAGATCGATATTGCACGGCTTCGCAAGATCGGGCAGCATATGATGAAGCGTGAGCAGCTGACGATCCGGACGATTAACATGAAGGATTTTGAGCGGGAGGTTGCCAGGATTCGTGATATTTACAACAAGGCGTGGGAGAAGAACTGGGGGTTTGTTCCGATGACGGACAAGGAGTTCGATTTCATGGCCAAGAGCATGAAGTCTGTTGCGAAGGAGCATTTTATCTATTTCGTGGAAGACAAGGATGGCCGCACGATCGGGTTTTCACTGACGCTGCCGGATATGAATATTCCGCTGAAACATGTCAATGGCAATCCGTTTACGCCGTGGGGACTGCTGAAGTTCTGGTGGTACGGGCGGAATATCAAGGCATTCCGTACTATTACGATGGGTGTGCTGCCTGAGTACCGCAACAAGGGGGTCGACAGTATGCTCAATGCGCATATTGCTGATTATGGCGGCCAGCACGGGCTTTATTCAAGCGAGATGAGCTGGGTTCTGAAGTCGAACGAGGCTATGAGTAAGCTTGCCAAGGTGATTGGCGGTATTCCCTATAAGGAGTACGTGATTTACGAGAAAGCCTTGTAGCGTAGGGACGTTCTTTAAAAACATTAAAAAACGTCTCTGCGATCTGTGCAGAGCTGTTCGATAAGTGCATGGTCGTGCGTGGCTATGAGCATGGTGCCTTGGTACCCCTTGAGGAGGGTGATCAGGGCATCTGTCATTTCAGGGCTAAGGCTGTCGGTTGGTTCGTCGAGCAGCAGGAGTTCGGGGTTTGAGACCAGTGCGCCGGCGAGAGCAACAAGTTTTTTTTCGCCCCTGGAGAGGTGGAAGGGGACGCGGCCAAGCAGGTGGGTGATGCTGAGTTCATCACAGATGGCGTGTACCTTTTCTTTTGCAGCATCGGGTTTTATGTCTCGATTGAGCAGTGTGAACGCGATGTCTTCTTCCACGCTTGGGCAGAGCAGCTGGTGGTCGGGGTCCTGGAAGAGGAAACCGGTTTTTCGGCGTGCTTCACGAAAATCCTCTTCACTTGCCATTTTTTTCTCCCAGAGTGCAATAGTACCGCTTTCGGGTTTGAGCAGCCCCATGATGAGCATGAGCAGGGTGCTTTTTCCAGCACCGTTGGGCCCTGTGAGGGCTGTTCTGCTGTTGCGTTGCTGCGCGAAGTTGAGGTTCATGAAGAGTGCGTGACCTCCCGGGTATGCGTAGGTGATGTTCTGGAGCTCAATGATATTCATGGGATGCAGGTGATGATGGTGATCGTGACGATCGACAGGATCGGGAGGGTTGCGTTGTGCATCTGGAGTGGAGCTTTTTGCATGCTGCTACTGGGAAAACTTTCCTGGAAGTCGCGCATGCAGAGGCCTTTCCAGGCTTTTTCGGCTTGTTCATGGCTTCGGATAAAGAGTATGCCTACCATGGCGGCATAGGTTTTCAGGGTATGGGGGGCCAGGCGTGGGGTGAATCCGCGCGCTTTGAGGGCGGCTGTTACATGGTTGTACTCTGTTGTCATGATGCCAAGGTAGCGGTAAAACAGGTAGATGAGGAGCGTTAGGCGTTGCGGAAGTCCCAGGCGCCGGAGGGCATAGGCGAGCCGGGCTGACGGGATGGTGCTGATGAGCGTGAGGGTGAACAGGCCTATGGCGTTGGCTTTGAGGGTCAGGAGAAGGACGAGCTGTATACCTTCCAGGCTTGGGCTGAACGGAGCCAGGTTGAAAAGGCTATGGCCGGGTACCGAAAAGGGGAGGGTGAGCCAGAGGAGGAGCATAAAAAGGTTGAGTCCGAGCATGCGACGCAGCATGGTTCGGTTGTCGAGCTGGGCATATAGTGCAAGGGTAAGGCCGGCCATGAGCAGTGCGGCTGCTTCCCCTGTACTTTGGGTGGCTGCCCCAAGCGCTATGGGGGGGAGGCTCGAGAGTATGCGCGATGCCGGATCGGTACGGTGCAGCGGGCTGTTGGTGTGCAGCAGGTTACCGGGCATGGCGCTGTTTCCATCGGTGGAGTAGGAAGAAGAAGGCTGCAATGGCGGCGATGCCGGTGGCAATGCCGATGGGGAGCCGAACCGCAGGGCCGGGTTTCGGGGATCCGGGATTGGGATCCTTGTCGGGGGCTTGAGCTGGTAGTGAGCTGAATGACGCGCGATGACCGTGGCCTGCCAGCACGATGATTTCCATGGCAATTGCAGGCGGGTTGGGAAAGCTGAAGCTGCCGTCACTTGAGGTGCGCGTGCGCCTCAGCGTATCGGCTGTTACGGGATCGATGATGAACACCTCGGCGTTGACGACGGGCGTGTCTGCTCCAAGCCATGCTTCCCCTTTCAGTGCGCCTTGTTCATGCCAGCTGAATAGTGATACCCGGTGTGCTGAGGCGGTTGCAGGGGCGATAGTGAGGGTGCTGCAGGTGATGATGAAGATGAGGGTGAGCTGTTTCATGGCTGGAGCATGTCGGGTTTGACGGTTGCTATGAACTGCAGTGCGATGGCGCTGATGATGCCATCGGTAATGAGCAGGGGGGTGTTGGCGAGCAGGATGAGCCTGGACGCGGGAATGAATGCATCACCAGCGGTGGCAAGTGAGCCTGCCAGGAGCAGTGCGCTCAAGAGGACGCTACCGGCTCCGGCTATGAATCCGACGAGGGGCGTTGGCATGACCTTCTGCGTGATGAGCGGGCGCAGGAGAAGAAAGCTCAGGATGGCTGGCAGTGCCATGATGAAGGTGTTGATGCCGAGCGTGGTGAGCCCTCCGTACTGAAAGAGAATCGCCTGCATGAAGAGGGCGGTGCCGATGGCGATAAAGCTGGGCCATCCACAGAGTAGGCCGAGCAGGCCGTTGAGAACGAGATGAATGCTTCCCGGACCGATCGGGATATGAATGAAGGAGGCTATGAAGAAGGTGCATGAGAGCATTGCCGTGCTCGCCATGCGCCGGTCGTCAAGCTTCTGCAGGCCAATGGCTGTTCCTGCTGCCGAGAGTGCGTAGCCAACGCCCAGGGTAGTCAGCGGAAGCACTCCTTCCGAGATATGCATGGTAGGGACGTTTTTAAAAACGTTAAAAACGGCTGGTATTCAACCTGTTAATATAGCGCTTGTTGTGCATGTTCAACAGGAACTAACGCTAAAAACGGGCCGAAGCCCGTTTTTTTGCGTTAGTTCCTGCCGGGGTGGTAACGGAGTTGTTGTGGTTTCTCGAAGCAACACATAACCTTGAACAACATGGTCCCGGCAGGGTTGTGGTTTACTCCTTACGGCTGCAGCGTGACGCCAAGCACGAGGTAGGAGGTTTCCTGGTCGGGGTTGATGATGTAGGATGCGCTGAAGATATCCTTGGTGACCGTGAGCCCGACGTTGACGAGGTTGAAGTTTCCTTCGGCGTTGCCATCAGCTGTGTAGACTTCGTCACCAGCGCCGATGAATGCTGTTGCAGTGTAGTCGTCTTTATCGTAGAAGCCGTATCCTGCTTCAACATATTTCGAGTTTTCATCGTCACCGCTGACGTTAATGGCAGCCATCAGGCTGAGGTTTTCGTACTCGTAGCCAACGCTTGCTTCAAGCACGTGCTCTTCAGCATCGTCGCCGTAGTCGAAGACGTCATCATCGCCACCTGCGTAATCAGGGAAGTAGTAGTCGGTAACGGTCAGGCTGACAGGACCGACTGGTACGGTGACGTAGAGGTCGACTTCGTTGGCATCATCTCCGTCGATGTCGAAGGAGCCCCATGCGCCTGTTTCGATGCCGATGCCATCGAAGGTATAGCTGAGCCATGGCTGAGCTGCGATGCCGTCACCGAACTCGGCGCCTCTCCATACGTAGCGGCTGACGACGTCTGCGCCGATATCGAAACCTTCTGCCTGTGCGGTGCCCTGGAAACCCATGCCGAGACCGGCGATAAGGGTAAGAAGTGCTGCTGTTTTTTTCATGTTCATGGTCTTACTTCTCCTTTTAGGATTGTTAGGTGGGGCCCCGTTTGTCGGGGCTCCCGTTGTGTTGTTGTGTTGCTGATACTCAGCCGATGGCTTCGTTACCAGTTTCTTCGGTGCGAATCCTGATGCAGTTTGGCATATCGAAGACAAAGATCTTGCCGTCACCGATTTCACCGGTTTTCGCTCCCTTGATGATGGCGTCAGTTGTTTTCTTTTCGAACTCGTCGTTGACGCCGATCTCGATCTTGACTTTTTTAAGGAGGTTGATTTCGCTGGGTACCCCGCGGTAGACCTCCGTGTAACCGCCCTGGGCGCCGCAGCCCAGTACATTTGTGACGGTCATCTTGTAGATCCCTGCCTCGGCTAGTGCTGCCTTGACGTCTGGCAGCTTGTGGGGCTGGATCATGGCTATGATATATTTCATGGTCGTTGCTCCTGTTCTGAATTACTGGTTTGAGAATATCTGGAAGCCATGATACGCTTCTTCCTCATGTTCTGAAATATCCAGGCCTTTCATTTCGTCGTCTTTCGAGACCCTGAGGATGCCTGCGGCTTTCAGGATAAGGAAGAGGACGAACATGGTGGCAAAACCCCAGAGCGGAATGGCTATGGAGCCAATGATCTGTGCCATGAGCGGGTGGCCACCGAAAATACCTGTTGCAATACCGCCCCAGACACCGTTGAGGCCATGGACCGGCCATGCACCAACCGGATCGTCAATTTTCATGGCATCGAGCATCTTGACACCGGCGACAACAAGTATACCTGCAACCGCACCGATGATGAGTGCTTCGTTGTAAGTAACCGAGTCGCAGTTTGCAGTGATACCAACAAGACCGCCGAGCAGACCGTTCATTGCCATGGTGAGGTCAGGCTTTTTGAAAAGGGCCCATGCAGTGAGCATGGCAAGTACGGCACCTGCAGCTGCTGCAAGCAAGGTGTTTGTTGCAATGATCATGACGATGCTGGTGTTGTCTGCGCCTGCGATGGCGAGCTGGCTGCCAGGGTTGAAGCCGAACCAGCCGATAAGCAGGATGAACACACCGAGCGTGCTGATGGCCAGGTTGTGGCCGGGCATGGCGTTCGGGCTGCCGTCGGCATTGAAGCGGCCGATGCGTGGGCCTAGAACGATAGCTGCAGCGAGGCCTGCGAAGCCACCAAGGGCGTGTACGACAAGTGAACCGGCAAAGTCATAGAAGCCGAGTTCGTTCAACCATCCACCACCCCATTTCCACATACCACTGATAGGGTAGATGAAGGCAGTAATGACTGCTGAGTAGATCAGGTATGCCTGGAATTTCATGCGGCCAGCAACGGCACCGGAAACGATGGTTGCTGCGGTTGCGGCAAAGGCGACCTGGAAGAGGAAGTCTACGGCAGGATGAAGGTTGCCGCCTACTGCTTCAGGTGCCTCGCTGCCGATACCGAATCCGCCGAATCCGAACCAGCCGCCGGTGAAGGCGTCGCCAGGATACATGAGTCCGTAGCCGATGATAAAGAACAGAATGGCGCCTAGTGAAAGGTCCATCAGGTTCTTGTAGAGAATGTTGACCGTGTTCTTTGCTGAGTTGAGGCCGGATTCTACAAGAGCGAACCCTGCCTGCATAAACAGGACGAGTACGGCGCAGATGAAGAGGAAGAAGTTGTCAATAGCATAGGCATTGACAGCTGCTGCGTCAGCGGTTTCCGCGGCCAGGAGTGGTGGTCCTGGAAAGGCCACTCCGGCAATCGCGGCTCCGAGCGCGAGCAGTGCGGTTGCTTGTACACGTTTTTTCATGCTGGTGTGAGGTTTGATTTAAAGATTTAGTTATTGCTACCGATTTGTAGAAATTTCTTAGAAGAAATCC
>Ga0272444_10001307_pt1 | contig 24219 bp, 22 predicted proteins | sample SSMForm13_FD_201033 | JGI IMG/M metagenome (GOLD analysis project Ga0272444, IMG submission 201033) | Marine sediment archaeal communities from Little Sippewissett salt marsh, Falmouth, MA, United States - SSM-Form-13 | ecosystem: Environmental > Aquatic > Marine > Wetlands > Sediment ...
GCCAGTTCCCACTCGTCCTCGCGACACAATCGCTTGCCCACGTCGTCGCACAACCGCACCGCCTCGGCCCAACTGACCTGCGTGCGCGGCTTGACGCCTTTTTGGTTGGGATATTCGTAACGATCGATGCAAAACGCCGCCACCGCCCGTGGCTCGGCTTCGATGCGCCATTGCCGCGGATGCGCGGGCGTCCAGTCGCTACGCACCGAACCGGCGGGGATCAACACCATTCCCGTCGGACACGGCGACCCGCTCGGCGCGGGGACGGTTCGTTCGCAGCCGCCGACACACAGCAAGCTGATCACGAGCACGGTTAATAACGTCGTTCGCATAGCGTTAGGATAACAAATGGCCGGGCTACATGCAGCCGGCGTAGCAATCTTTGGTGTCGAGCACGCAATCTGAGTAACAATCCCACTCACCGTCGCAATCGGCGTAGCATTGCTCGTCGACCGCGTTGCAGGCGTCGAGGCAGTCAAAATCCCAACCGCAGAACTCTTGGCATTCGGGGAGCTTTACGTCGCATTGCGCCAGGCAATCTTCGTCGTCGCCGCATGCCTGATAGCACAACGTGTACAGCGCGATGCAGCCCTCGCAGGCGACGGCGCAATCGGCGTAGGTCTGCCGGCAGCCGTCGGCGCAGTCGCCTTCCGGCGCGTCGCAGGCGGCGATGCAATCGAACTCGGCCAACAGGCAATCGTTTTCGCAAGTGCAGGCCTGCTCGGTGACTTCGCCGAAGTCGATGGCGTCGGAATCGCTGTTGTCCGTTTCATCGTCTTTGGTTTTGCCGTCGGAACAGGCCGCGACCAGCAGCAGACATAGCAAGGCAAGCAACAAGCGCCGCATGAGTTTTCCTCCTTGCCCGCACGTTAGAAGCGCACGGCGACTTTTGTCAACGTGCGGCACTTAGTGTACTCTCGGCCCGATGAACAGCAACCTGCGCCGTTTGTGGACCAGCAGTCGCGGTCGAAAATATTTCTTTTCGCTGATCGCCGTCGTCATGTCGTTGATCGTCGCGTTTTTTATTATCGAGTTCGGCCTGCGCCTGCTAGCGGTTTTTATCGTGCAAGCGCCGAACGAAACCGTCGATTTCGAACAAGAGCCCGATCTGCGGGTTCTCTGCGCCGGCGACAGCCACACCGAAGGCGTCGGCGCGTCGCCCGGTTACGATTACCCTTCTCAACTACAGGCGATGCTGCGCCGCGCATATCCGCAGAATCAAATCGCGGTAATCAACATTGGCCGCGCCGGCTATAATTCCACTCAAGCCGCCGAGAGCGTGGCCGGTTTTCGGCAGTCCTGCAAATGCCGGACGCAGATCGTTATCTTCAACGCCGGAAAAAACAACGATCACAATTTCGCGCACGCCCATTTCCTGCCGGACGAAATGGCCGAGATGACGCTTTCCGAGCACATCAAATATTTACTCGCCAACAGCCGCACTTTTCGCCTGGGACAGGTAACCGTCGATCGCTTGCGTCGCCTGTCACAACAGCCCGACGTGTTCCGCCTGCACTGGAACCAGGCGCTCGATGTGGAAGGGCAGGAAGAGCAGAAACTGCTGCGCGACTGGGTCGAACGCGACATCGCTCAATTGCGCGCACAATTGCCGCCGGATGAAAGCCAACTGGTGTTGCTTAACTACTGGCAGCGAGTTCCCTTTCTCGACTTGGCTTTCCGTGCGGCCGCGCAAGAGGACGGCGTTTATTTCATCGACGTCAACTACTTCGCGATGCCCCTGGGTAAAATGGGCAAAACCAAAAGCCTGGTAGCGCCGGATTTGCATCCGAACCGGTACGGTTACGCGTTCATCGCCCGTCATGTCATGCAGGAGTTAATCGCGATGAAGGTGCTGCCACCACCTGATTGATCGCCGCGTCGGGTGGCTGTTATCATCAGGCGCGTTTTTACGGAGTTGAATTTGCGCTATACCCAAGCCGTGATAGTTTTGCTTGCGCTCGTTCTGGCGGCAAGTGCCTGGGCGGAAACGCCGACGCAGGCCTGGCGCGCGCCAGACGGGGCCACGCTGTGGCGCGGTCAGGATTGGGAACTGCTTGATGCCGACGGCGACGGCGACGTGGAAGCAGCCGTCTTTTTCGCCGGCGGACAAACGGCGCGGGTGGAGCTCGACGTCGACAACGATGGCGCGGCCGATCGCGTTTACCTGTTTCACCCGGAAGGGCAGTCGACCGGTTACCTCGACACCGACAATGACGGCGTGTTGGAAGAGCCGGCCGGCCCGCCGAACAAGCAACGCAAGCAGTTGCACGAACTCGGCCGCGGCGGGGCGTTGTTTAAAAAGGCGTTGGAGATGCGTTTTGCCGCCGACGCAGGCGATCTGCCGCAGGTGGACGCGCCGCCTCCGAACATCGCGCCGCCGTTGCAACGCCAACCCGGCCCAAAGGTGAAAGTGCAACTGCGTATGTCGCTGCTACCCGGCGCGCCTGCACCGATGCTACATCGCGATCAGGCGCCGGCGCACCTTGGCGACTTTTCCTTTTCGACGCCGGCGGGTATCGGCGTGGTCAACAAAACCATGAAAATCAAAATCCGCACCGACCCGACCGAACAGACGCCGCCGGTCGACGGCACATTGTCGTTGAGCTGCTATCCGGTCTTCGTGCGGGAAAACCGTCGCGGCGAAACGAAACAGACGCTGGTGCTGCAGGTCAGCGGCCGCCTTAAGCGCGCGGGGATAAGCGACCAAACATTCTTTTTCACCATCCGGCTGAGCGAATCGCCCTCTTTCGCGCACGTGCCGGTGCGCGACGCCGCCGGACGCCCGGCCGGGCAGATCCTTATCGAGATCACCACCAATCGATAATTCAACTAACGTGTGAAGGCTTTTTCGAACATCGCATAACGCGCGGGCTGCATGCCCAAGGCTCGGTAGGTCTGCTGCGCCTTTTCGTTTTCACGCTCGACGTACAGCCGCAGGCCGCAGCATTGCTCGTCGGTTTGCGCCAATTGCAAAACGTGCCGGTACAACTTGCGAAACACGCCGCGACGGCGAAATTCCGGCTCGATGTACACCGATTGGATCCACCAGAATTCGCCGTTTCGCCAATCCGACCATTCGGTAGTCAGCATCGTCTGTCCGACGACGCGTCCCTCATGTTCGACCAGAAAATAGCGGCCTTTATCCGCGTCGGCCAACAACGCCTCTACGCCGCAGCGCAACGTTTCACTGTCCGGCGCGTGCCCTTCGGTTTCGCGGGCCATCGCATCGTTGAAGGCGACGATGGTCGCTGCGTCGGCGGCGATCGCCGGACGAATTTTAAAGACCGATTTCATCATAAGCCGTTCTCCACCTTGGCCAGAAAAGCCAGCAGCAATTCGTTGACCTTCTCCGGCTGCTCCTGCTGCACCCAGTGCGAACAATTGTCGATCGGATGATGCTCATAGTGGCCAATGAAATGTTTTTCCAAACCGTCGCACAACTCCGGCCCGAGGGCGAAATCGTTTTGCGCCCAGATGACCATCGTCGGCATCGGCAGATCGGGGAATTCTTTGGCCTGCTTGAGATTGCTCGGGTCGCGAGCCAAAGCGCGGTAGTAATTGATGCCCGCAGTCAGGGCGCCGGGTTGGCGCATCGGCTCGGCGAAGGCAGCGAGCACCTCGTCGTCGAACATCTCTTTGCGGAAAGCCGCGTCGCGGAACAATTTGCGCACCTGGCGGTCGGGGTTGGAACCGAAAACAGCTTCCGGCAGCCAGGGAATTTGAAAGAAAAGGATGTACCACGAGCGCAGCATCTGGCGAACGTTGCGGCGTAGGTGGCGGTAAAACATTTTCGGATGCGGCGCGTTCATCACCGTCAACGAGCGCAGGCGGTCGGGCCGTCGCGAGGCGAAGACCCAGGCGATGGCGCCGCCCCAATCGTGCGAAACCAAATGCAGCGGTTTGTCGCCGAGGGCGGCGATTAAACCGTCGACGTCATCGCAGAGATGATCGATGTGGTAGTCGCTGACCTGCGACGGGCGATCGGTTAGGCCGTAACCGCGCAGGTCGACCGCAACAGCGCGATAGCCCGCGTCGGCCACCGCCGGCAGTTGGTGCCGCCAGGCGTACCAGTTTTCCGGGAAACCGTGCAGCATCAGCACCGGCTCGCCCTCGCCTTCGATGGCCGCGTGGAAACGCAAACCGTTGGCCTGCAAAAACTCGTGCCGCCAGGATTCGTGTTCGGTAGACATGGTGTTTTCCTTTCCAGCAAGTTGTAACCACTGACGGCGCGATCGTCCAGCGCGCAAACCTGGAAGCGGCCGGGGCAATAATGGTAGGATGCGCCTCGAACGTAATCCGCGAGGAAACCGTGCCGAAACCGAAACGATCGCTGGTCCGGCGTCTTTTGTTCGCCGTCATTCCGCTGATTCTGCTGTTGGCGGTAGCCACCATCGTGTTGTCGGCGCTGGAAGAAAAAAAGATCATCGACACCGAGCGGATCGACGACCGCGTCGCCTATCCCCCGAGCAACTGGCTGCACAAAGAAAAAACGCCGGAAGGCGAACGATGGCGCATCGAGAACGAAGTGATGGTGAAAAGCTCGTTCGCCATGCCCAAGCCGGAAAACACCTTGCGTATCGTCGTCGCCGGGGGCAGCTTCGCGATGGGCACACCGTACATTCATCAAAATTCCGACCATCCCGGTTACATCGGTTACGGCGACATTTCCAATTGGATCCAAGCCGAGCTGGAAATGCGCTACCCGTCGCGCACGATCGAGGTGATCAACGCCGCCGCCGGCGCGCAGAACTCGCGGCGCGTCTACCACACGGTCAAAGAGTTGATTCACGCGCAGCCCGACGCGATTCTGGTCGCCACCGGCAACAACGAAGGCTTCATCCCGGCAAGTGAAATCAACGAGCAACTGCACCGTTGGATCGTCTACCGCGCACTCAAGCGCACGCTTCGACCGGGAGCCGAGTTGGCCAAGCGCAGCTACTTCATGCCGCAGCACCCGGAAAGCAAAGCGGTCGAGCAGCATTTCAAAAACAACATCCGCGCAATGATCAAACTGGCGCAGGAAACCGATGCGCCGCTGCTACTGGCGACGCTGCCGATCAACCTGAAGTACGAAGGCGACAGCCCGGGCGTCGATCATATCCCCTTCCCCGCCGACGACGAATTTCTGCAAAACGGTCTGCTCTTGCAGCAACAGGGCAAGCATGAAGAGGCGATTGAACAGTTTCAACAAAGCAATCACCACGCGCACTCGGCGCAATTGATCGCCCAGTCGCTGGAGCAGTTGGGGCGCTACCGCCAGGCGAAGGAATTTTACAAACTCAGCGTCGAGTTGAATCCGAAAAACCGCATGCGTCCGTCGTTCAATCTGTTTCTGCGACAAATTTGCGACGAGTACGATGTGATGATGGCCGACTTCGAGCGCATCGCCGTAAAGAATTCTCCGCACGGCCTGCCCGGCGACGAGTTGTTCGCCGACTACTGCCACATGCGCTGGCGCGGCTATTACCTCTGCGCGCGCGAGGCGGTGCGGCAGATGATCAACCACGACCTGATCGACGGGCGCTTCGGCGAGCCGAAAAGCCGGCCGGCCGCCGAGGAAATCATCAAAAAGAAAGTGTGGGTGCGATTGCGATGAACAAACGACGCTTGTTGATGCAAACCATGTTGCTGTTGCTGTGCGTGACGCTGCTCGCCATGGCGCCGGGCGCGGGCTGTCTGCGCGAAGACGACGCGAGCGACGCGGAACCGGCGACTGACGACGACACCACGCCGGCGGCCGATGACGACACCACGCCGATTGATGACGACGAAGACGACGTTGTGCCACCAGCCGGCGGTTGTCCGCGCGCAGTGGTGACCAGCGGCCTCGGCCTGGCCTGGGCGAAGGTCAATCATCGCATCAGCCTGTGGCGGGTCGCTCCGGAACAGGTGTCGTGTCCGGCGACGGTACCCGACGATGTCACGCTGCAGGTCGGCAGCGTCGGCGGCAATTGGAGCACCGGGCAGACAATGTCGGATACGCCGAGCGTGGCTTACGCTTACAACGCGGTCGACGGCGGCGACAACGCGGCCTTTTACCCGGTGGCGGTTTCGTTGTGGCTCGACGCCCCCGCCGACGAAGCGGAAATCGATGTGGACGTTTCGCTCGCCGACGCGCAACTGGACGGCTACGCGCATCACGCCGTACTGCTCAACGGCTTGGAGTTGCGCACCGACGTCGAGCAGGTCGACCCGGATTACCCCGACAACTACGACCCCGCCCTCGGCTACACCTCGCGGGGCATCGGCGCAGCCGTGCGCGATTTGCAAGTCGCCGACGGCGTCGCCCGCTTTGTCGCCCATGCTCGTTTCGACCTCGGCCCGGCCGACCGCCGGAAAATGAACCGCGCCATCGAGCACGCACGCACCAAGGCCGTCGTCCACGCACTGCTGATCGGCTACAACGAAGGCAACGTCGCCGCCGCCGAGCACGGCTACTCGGTCTCCTACGATCACCGCCTACTGCTGCAACCGGACTACCCGCATGCGCCGGAAGAACTGCGGCAACTGACGATCACCGGCGCGCCGGGCTACCCGGTCGCCTTCGCCGGTTTGCAGTCTTTTGATTTCCGCCTGTTCGCTTCGGTGGAGGAAGGCGATTACATCCGCGAATTTTCGGTGATGGCTTCGCTGCTCGACTACGACGAAACCACCGGCGAGGCGTTGATCGATCTCGACGGTTACGCCTCGAACGCGGGCTGGCTGACCTACGAAGATTTGGAAAACGATTTCACCGCGACGATAGCGCTGGTGCAGTGGCCGAGCGGTCAGGCGACCGCCGGGGAAAAGTTCGTTGAGTTTGATACCGGCGAACAGGAAATGACCCTGCCCTGACAGACTACCAGCTGCTGACCCACGGTGCGTTGGGGCCTAAAGCATTCAGGCTGTACAACGACGTAAAGCTGTTGGGCATTTCAATGGTGACGATGTCGTCGGCGGTAACCTGGAACAGCGTCGGCTCGTCGTCGACGCGGCCGTAAATAAAGACCGTGCCGTCGCGACAGACCAATGGGCGATACAGCTTGATCTCTTCGCCCAGATCAGGCGCCTCGCGGCATGTCCACTGGCCCTCGCGGCGCTCGACGAACCGCCGATCTTCCTCAACGGAGGGATAGGGTAAAACCACCACATCGTCGCCTTGCGCGGCGATTCGGCCCGCCTGCAATCCCTGGCAGCCCGACGGCATATTCACGTGCGTCCATTGGCCGTCGTCGTATTCGAACAACCAATAGAAACTACTGATCGCCCAGCCATGATCGGGGGAAGTCATCGCTACCCGCCAAAAATATTCGTCTTCGTGACCCGTCGGCATGCCGGTCGCCGTCCAAGGTTCGGTCTGATCGGCGTCGTACCAACCCAACACGCCGTTGCCCGCCAGTCCTTCGCCGACGGTCAGGCCGTGGTCGGAATCGGGGAAACTCAGATCCCAGTAGTGAGAAGGAGCGCCCTGGAAAAACACTCGAGACGCCGTCAATACCCGGTTTTCGACCAAATTCCAAGCGTTGTAATCGATAAATTCGGCTAAAAACCAAACATGCTGCCGCTCGACCGGGTAAATGCGCCGGATCGAAGCCAGCGGCATCGCATCCATCACCGCGTCTTGCCAACCGTAATCGAGGTTAAATGTTTTCCAATCGTGACCGTAGGGATAGCCTTTGAAATAGCAATTCCAGGCGACCCACGCCTTCTCGCCGTTCCAGGTCGCGGTCGCTTCAATCCAGCGGTCGGCATAATCCCACAGGCAGCGGCCTTCCGGAATCGGCATGTATTGCCACCCCTTTTCGGTCTGCAGCCAACTCGCTTCGACGCTGCTGCTGCGACCGATCAGAAACAACCGCGTCGGTACGGTGGGCGTATCGTCGTCATCGTCGCCGGTGTCGTTGTCGTCGTCATTGTCGTCATCGGTAGCATCGTCGTTATCGTCGTCATCATCGTCATCGGCATCATTATCGTCATCGGCTGAGTCGTCGTTATCATTATCGTCATCGTCGTCATCGTCATCGGCTGAGTCGTTGTTGTCGTCATCATCGTCGTCGATGCAAGCCACCATGACCGCAGTCGACGCAAAACAAACCAACATTAGAACAATCATCAATCGCCGGGTTTTCATCCTCTTCTCCTTGTGGGCAACCCGCTGATTTACAAGCGGAATCCAATACCTAATTGCTCACCCAAGGGGCGTTGGGGCCGATGGCGTGCAGGCCGAGCAACATCGAGAACGCGCCCGGCAACTCGACGGTCGTAATGTCGTCGGCAGTCACCTGCAACATCCCCGGTTCGTTGTCAACGGTGAGGTAAATGTAAGTCGTGCCGTCACGGTACATAATCGCGCGACGCGGCCTGACATCCTCGCCCAGGTCCGGCGCCTCGCGGCAGGACCACTGGCCGCCGCGGCGCACGGCAAACCGCCGATCTTCATCGCCGTAGGCATAGGGTAAAGCCACTACATCGTCGCCATTCGCTGCGAAGGTAGACACCTGCAATCCTTCGCAGCCGGACGGCATATTCATGTGCGTCCATTGACCGTCGTCGTACTCGAACAGCCAATAAAACTGATTGACCGCCCAACCGTGATCGGGCGAAGTCATCTCCACCTTGTAAAAATATTGGTCTTCGTGACCCGCCGGCATGCCCTCCGCCGTCCAGGGTTCGGTTTGATCGGCGTCGTACCAGCCCAAGACCCCGATGTTGCCTAATTTAGTGCCGACGGCCAGACCATGATCGGCGTCGGAAAAGCTCAGGTCTCGGTAATGCAGCGGATCGCCTGCAAACGTAACCTCCGACGACGTCAGTCCCTGGTTCTCGACCAATTTCGACATACTGTTGCCATTGAACTCCGCCAAGAACCAGACGTGTTGCGGCCCGACCGGATGAATACGCCAGATCCAGGCCAGCGGCATCGCGTCCATCACCGCGTCATGCCAACCGACATCGGGAGTGAATACTTTCCAATCGTGGCCGGCGGGATAGCCCTTGAAACTGCAATTCCAGGCGACCCACGCTTTCTGGCCGTTCCAAGTCGCCGTCGCTTCGACATAGCGGTCGGCCCATTCCATCAGACAGCGACCTTCCGGAATCGGCGCGTACTGCCAGCCTTTGTCGGTTTGCAGCCAACTCGACTCGATACCGGCGCTGTAACCGATGATAAACAACCGCGTCGGCCCGGTGGGCGTATCGTCGTCATCGTCGCCGGTGTCGTCGTCACCAGTGTCGTCGTTATCGTCGTCATCGTCGTTATCGTCGTTATCGTCGTTATCGTCATCATCGTCGTCATCGTCGTCATCGCCGGTCGTGTCGTCGTCATCGGCGGCATCGTCATTATCGTCATCGACTGCGTCGTCGTTGTCGTCATCGTCGTCGTCGGCACAGGTTGCCAGCGAAAAAACCAGCAAGCACATCACCATGAAATACACAATTGAAGCCTTCATTTCACGTATCCTTTCACTCACCACGACCCATGACTCGCAGAAGAATTTCGTTCAATTCATCCATGCCGATATCCCAAGCGTCGCCTTGCGGACGCGTATCGCCGTCGTAATCGAGAAAGATTGCTGGGCCGTCGTACCACGGCGAAGGATCGATGCCGGCGTCGATGCACGGGCTGAACTCCGATAAATGGCGATCGAACAGCGAAAGCAAGGCCGGATCGTCGGCTAAATTATCGGCGGCCTGGCGACAGCCGGTCCAGACGCAATCATTGACTGCCGCGATGTTTCTCACGTTCTCATCGCCTATCACCAGGTAAGCATCGGTAAAACCGGGCGCGAGGATGTCGTTGTTGAGCAGGTCGATTTGCGTGTCCTCGTCCAGACATATGCCGATCCGCTCTGTCCCTGCCGCCGGTTTGATGACGTTGTTGATCACCGAAAAATCGCCGGCAAGACTCATCGCGCACGCTTCCTGCGCAATGTTGCTTTGCACCGTGTTGTTGATCAGCAATGCTTCACCGGAAACAAACATGCCGGCGGAATCCATACCGATGCCGCTAACGATTTCGTTGTTGATGATTACCGCATCGGCGACGTCAGCCAGCAGTAGACCGCGGGAAACATAACCCGTCCCGCCTTGAAACGAATTGCCGGTTATCAACGGAGCGCCGCTTCTCATATAAGCGCCCAGCGATTCGCATGCCGAGCTTTTGGCGTTGACGATGTTGTTTTCGATGCGCAAATCTCCTGCTTCTTGCACGTATATGCCGGCTGCCTGAAAGCCGTAGGGTAAAACTTCCACGCCGGTGTAACGAATCGGCCCGCCGGAAATGTCGTTGCCGGTGATCGTCACCTGGGCTCCGTCTTGCACGTAAACGCCGTAGCTTTTGACTTCGTCGGCGTAGGAATCGTGCGAAATTGACCGGCAGGCAATCGTATTAGCGGAGAGAATAGCCGGACCATGTTCGATCACCACGCCGTAAACGTGCAGGTCGTCGACCGCACCGACGATGTTGAAGCCGTCGACCGTGACCGGCTGCCCGCGGGCCGCGCCGTCGACCACCAGGGCCGAGTTGGTGGTCGGTTTAATGTGGGTGACAAACTGTTGCGGATCGCGCTGCCAGTCGGTTGTGCGATATCCGCCATATAGCGAAACGGTCGTGTAAACCGCTTCGCGATACAAACCCTGGGCGACAAAGACCACCTTACCGGCATCCGCAGCCAACGTCAGGCCGCGGGTGATACTAGCTACCGGCTGTTCCATCGTGCCCGGCGCGTCGTCGTTGCCGTCGACCGCAACAAACACGCCGACTTCGGTGCTCGGATGATCGGGGTCGACCGGCACATCGTCGTCGTCATCGTCATCATCGTCGTCGGGGAAAATCGTGTCGTCGTCATCGCCGGTGTCGTTGTCATCATCTCCGGCCGAATCGTCGTCATCGGACTGATCGTCGTCGCCCTGCTCTGAGCTTGTCGAAGAGTTATCATCGGAATCGCAGGAAGAAACGAGAGTCAACAAGGCAAAACAAAAAATGATCAGCAGGATCGAAATCCAACGGGAAGCCACGCTCGCAACCTTTCCGCCCCGAAAAAACAATCGCGATCTACGCATTACCAATACGTGCTGTAACTGCTGTAAAACGGCGCCAGCGGACCGAACGCGTGCAAACCTCTGAAGACGCGCAGGCCTTCCGGTATTTCCAGGCGTTTCACATTTTCACCCCGCACTTCGAAAAGAACGAGATCGCCGTTTTCCTCTCCGGTCACATAGATCGTGCCGTCGCGCAGCAGCAACACTTGCGACAACCCGATGTCATTGGCCGCATCCGGAATTTCGCGGCAGAACCATTCTCCGTCGCTTCTCACGGCGAAATGCGCTTCGAGGTTGCTGCCGATCACCACCACATCTTCGCCGGCCACCGCGAATTTCTGTGCATATATATTTTCACAGCCGGCGGGCAATTCCACCGGCAACCAATACCCCGATTCGTATTCCAAAAATTCATGTCCATCGAGAATGCCCCAACCATGGTTGGTCGAAGTCGGTTGTATCTGTATAAACGATCGAAGCTGGTAATTCGGCGGCATGTCGTAAATCGTCCATGGTTCCGTCTGCGTCGCGTCGTATTCAACCAGCTTGCCGTGAGTCAAAGGAACCGCCTTATCACGCGCCGAAGCGATGCCGAATTGCTCGTCGACAAAACCGAGGCTTTCATAGTAGATCGGCACGCCGACAAACGAGATCAGATCAGATTGATGACCGACGTTTTCCAACAAGCGGAACTGCCAGTCGTAACATACGGCGATGTAAAACACATGATCGAGCCCGACCGGCACAATGTGAGTAATGTTGCTTAGCACCGGAGCACCGAGATTGACGTCGTGCCAGGCGCCGTCTTTTTCGATTGCTTTCCAATCATGCCCCTGCGGGTGGTAATTGCCGGTGATATTGCAATTGTAGGCGGCCCAGATTTTCTCGCCGTTGTAGGCGGCGGTAGCGTCGATGAATCGTTGATCGCAGTTGAGGCAGCAATCGGGTTTGGGAATGTAACGGGCGATCCAACCGTCGTCGGTCAGGTGCCAACTGTAGTAGACGCCGTCGCCGACGTGGCCGATGACAACCAATTGCGTCGGTTCGATCGGCGCTGTGTCGTCGTCTGCCGTATCGTCGTCGCTTGAGTCGTCATCGTCGATCAGATCATCGTCGTCATCGTCGTCAATGACATCGTTGTCATTGTTGTCGTCGTCGCCGACATCATCGTCGTCGTCGGACGAATCGTCGTCTTCATCGTCATCACAAGCGGGAAAGAAACACACGAAAAGGATTAGTAACAGCCCGGTTAACAACCACGCCGTTCGGCTGGACAACAAATCTCTTCCCTTTCAGCCCCCAACTTTTTTTAAGTGTCCGAATTGTAACAGACGTTGAGTGAATATCTCAACAGATATTCTTACGGATGTGCAAAAAAACTTTCCCGATGTTAATGTCGCCGTTGTTACCGCGTCAGTAACCTGGACGACAACGAGAAGTCTTTACTGATAGGCTTCGCCTACGCATTCGATAAGGGCTTCACAAGTGGTGAAGACATCGATGCAATTCTTGACGGCCTGATCGATATACCCGTCCAGGCAGCCTTCCATGCAATCGGCCACGGTCACCTCTTCGTAATAGGGCACGTCGGCAAAACATCCATTGAACGTATCGACGTTGGCCTGCGTGCAATAATCGTCGCATTGATCCGGCGGAATCGGGTTGTCGGCCGGACCCCAGGTGTCGTCGTCGTTGTCGTCGTTGTCATCGTCATCGTCGTCATCGCCGCAAGCAAACAGAACACCAAAAGCCAGGAAACAAACCAATGCCATCGGCAATAAAATCTGCCAGATCTTCATCGCTCTCCTCCCGTGTGGTGAATATAGCGGTATTGTAAAGGAAAATTTCTTGTTTTCAATAACTTAAGGCGGGAAAGTGTTAAATTCCGCGGGTGATGACCTTGTCTACAAAAGGTGCGGCGCGCACGGCTAATTCGCGAACTTTCGCGGGCGGTAAGGGTTTTCGGTCGCGGAAAGAGTCATCGAGCACGTTGCGGTTCTGAAATTGCTGCAAAGCCCACAAACGTGCGCCGCGGATCAACTGGCCGATCGCATCGATTGCCGCCTCGTCGACGAAGCCGGGCACGACCGTCGTGCGGAATTCGTAATCGACTTTGCCCTCTTTCAACAACTCGATTGAACGGACGATGCGGTCGAGGTCGACCAGCTTGCCGGCGGCTTCGCTGTAACGCGCCGGTCCGGTTTTGACGTCCATGGCAACGTAATGGATGTGACCCTCGGAAATCAGTCGTTCGAGCATTTCGGGATGATGGCCGTTGGTGTCAACCTTAATCAGCTTGCCGGTTTTTTCATGGATTTCGGCGCAGAGTTCGGGCAGGTCTTTGTGCAGCAACGGTTCGCCGCCGGTGATCGCTACGCCGTCGAGCCAGTTCTTCCGTTCTTCTAAAACCGCAAGAACATCATCCACCGTTTTTCGCGGCGTTTCGGCGGTGATCATCACCAGGTTCGGATTTTGGCAGTTCGGACAACGAAAGTCGCAACCACCCAAAAACAGAACGGTTGCGATGTTGCCCGGGAAGTCGATCATCGACATCCCTTGAATATCTACGATATGCACTGTTCCTACTCGCGCCCTTTTTCTGGCGGCGCCTGGGGGGCGTTGCGCCCGAAGAGCTACATCGATTGAACGGCTTGTTCGCTTTCGGCTTCGTCCTGTTTGGTCGCTGCCACATTGGCGAACGCTTTACCCGTAACCTTGAAGGTTACACGATCTTGATACTCGGCCTTCTTACCCTTGTTCCACTGTTGTACCGGACGGTAGTAACCCACAACCCTGCTGTAAACCTCAGTCTTTGCCTTGCACGACATGCTTGCTGCCTCCCCGCAGAGCCCTACGCTCTACATTCTGCATCAAATCAACATTTCATTACCGCCGCCGGATCGCCGGCGAACGGCGCACCATAAAACGACTTACGACACAAGACGGAATAGGCCGCGTTCCGTCTCCCGAAACCATGCGGGCGCTAACAAGCGTCTGCCGAAGTCGTCAATCAACTAAGTTATCAAGTCATCCGGGCCTTACGCGGGCGGCGACCCGCGCTCAAGCGCCTTAGTAGGGACACTCGAAGTGCTCGCCCGGAATGTAACCATGCACCGGACAAATGGTGAACGTCGGGGTGATCGAATAGTACGGCAGGTGAAACTCCTCGGCGATGCGCCGCACCAGTTTCTTGGTCGCCTCCAGATCGTCGATCTTCTCCCCGATGAACCCGTGCATCACCGTGCCGCCGGTGTACTGCGTCTGCAATTCGTCCTGGTGACGCAGCGCCTCGAACAGATCGTCGGTGTGATCGACCGGCAGCAAGGTGGAATTGGTGTAATACGGATCTTCCGCACCCTGGGTGAAGATGTCGGGATACTTTTCCCGGTCCTTCTTCGCCAGGCGGTAAGACGTGCCCTCGGCGGGCGTCGCTTCCAGGTTGTACAGATTTCCCGTTTCCTGCTGGAAGCGAATGAGATTGTCGCGCATATGCTGCAGCGTGCGCACCGCCAGTTCCTTGCCGGCTGGCGACGCGATGCCCTCGCCGATGAAATTGAGCAGCGCTTCGTTCATGCCGACCAGACCGATCGTCGAGAAGTGGCTGCTCCAGTAGGCGCCGACGCGCTTTTTCACGTCGGACAGGTAATGCCGGCAGTAGGGATACAAACCGTCTTCGGTGAAGCGCTCCAGAATCTTGCGCTTGGTTTCCAGGCTTTCGCGGGCCACGTCCATCAGGTAGTCGATGCGACCGAACCAGGAATTTTCGTCGCCCGATTCGTAGCCGACCCGCGGCATGTTGAGGGTGACCACGCCGATCGAACCGGTCAGCGGATTGGCGCCGAACAAGCCGCCGCCGCGCTGTTCCAGGTGTTCGCGCAGTTCCTGGTTGTTCAATTGCAGGCGGCAGCACATCGAGCGCACGTCTTCGGGATCCATGCTCGAATTGACGAAGTTGGCGAAGTAGGGAATGCCGTAGCGGCTGGTCATATCCCACAACACATCAAGGTTGGGGTTGGACCAGTCGAAGTCGGCGGTGATGTTGTAGGTCGGAATCGGGAAGGTGAAGATCCGCCCCTTGGAATCGCCGGCCATCATCACTTCGCAGAAGGCGCGGTTGAGCAGGTCCATTTCCTCCTGGAAATCGCCGTAGGTGTCTTCTTTCAATTCGCCGCCGTAGATCACGAACTTGTCGCGCATGAATTTGGGGGGAACCAGATCCATCGTGATGTTGGTGAACGGCGTCTGGAAGCCGACGCGGGTCGGAATGTTCACATTGAACAGAAATTCCTGCATCGCCTGCTTGACCTGCCCGAAGCTGAGCTTGTCGTAGCGGATGAACGGCGCCAGGTAGGTGTCGAAATTCGAAAAGGCCTGCGCCCCTGCGCTCTCACCCTGCAGGGTGTAGAAGAAGTTGACGATCTGGCCCAACGCGGTGCGGAAATGTTTGGGCGGGCTCGATTCGACTTTGCCGAACACGCCGCCGAAGCCGCGCCGCAGCAGGTCTTCCAAATCCCAGCCGCAGCAGTAAACCGACAACTGCCCCAGATCGTGCAGGTGGAGGTCGGCGTTGTTGTGCAGCTCGCGCACTTCTTCGCTGTACACGCGTTGCAGCCAGTAGGTGGCGCTGATCGTGCTGCTGATGTGGTTGTTCAGGCCCTGCAGCGAAAAACTCATGTTCGAGTTTTCGTTGATCCGCCAGTCGAGCTTTTTAATGTAGTCGTCGATCATCTCGACCGCGTCGCCGATCATTTTGCGCGCATCGCGCATCTCGGCGTGCTTCTCGCGGTAGATGATGTAGCGCTTGGCAATTTCCGGCAGGTTGTTGTGGATCAGCCGGTTCTCAACCAGATCCTGAACGTCTTCAACCGTCGGCAGCCGGTGCCCCTTGAACAACACTTCAAGCAGCTCGACCATCTCGTCGGTAATCCGCTCGGCCAAGGCCCGGTCGTTGTTGCCCGTAGCGCGAAAGGCTTGAAAAATCGCATTTGTGATTTTTTGACGATCAAAAGGAACAACGCGACCGTCACGCTTCCGGATGGAGCGGATCATGTTTAACGCTCCCGAACTTTATCGGTTAAACTCGTTTACGCCATGCTGCCGGCGGGTCGAATCGTGTCTATCAGCCAACCCGTCTGCGACCGGCGTGGCCCTTACGCACCCACAACCGGCCCCCTTTTCGTGCCCACGGAACCCCATCAATTTTTCTTCATCGCGGCTTGTTGAGACCAGCGCCGCCATCTTGAGAAACAGGTTTAAGTCTTACAATCTACAGCGTTGAATTTCAAAGAGAATCAAAATCGCTTAATTGATCCTTGGGCAGGTACCGATACTAGGACAGAATCGCGGAGCTTGTCAAGAAAAAATCAATATATTGTGTTTTTTTTGTTAAAGCACCGCAACAGATAGGGTTTCTCTGGAAAACAAACTTTATTATAAGTTTGATGTTTTTTAGATGACTGTCGAACGACCGTTTTCCCGTCGGCATATCTTCTTTTCGGCAATAAAATATCTTCAAATTATTCGCCCAATGTTTGACGCGCCGCGCCGATCTCGAGATTCCCCTTATTTTTTCTATGATTAGCTGGAACACGGAAATTTTTTCGCTAAAAATCGAAGTCGGACAGGTAGGCGTCTGTCAAGGTCACCCGGTCAAACCAGAAATGCGCGGCAACGACTCGCCCGCTGACGGTAATCCGTTTTCCTTCGTTACGCAGGCGAAACCGGTAACGTTCCTTCGGCGGGATCTGCACCCTTACTTTCAAATCCGCGCCCAGTGACGTTTTCAATGAAATCGTGCTGTCGCTTTCCCACCCCCCTAGGTATCCGTCCCACTGAACCCATTGATCGGCAAAAAGCACACGCCACTCCTGTTTTTTTATTTCCAAAGGCTGATTTTCAATGCCTTTGAAAAATTCGGCGTATTGCTCGACGGACACCCCGAGGTGCTCGCGCTCCCGAAACGGTGGTTGCGGCTTGGTAAAGCCGAGATATTCGACCTCGACCCGATGTTGCTGATCCAGGTAAATCAAATAAAACACCGCCATCATAAACGGCACGATAATCAACAGGCTGATGATGATCTTGTTCTTCGTCCGCCAGGGTGTCTGCGTCCACATGTAAGCCAGCGCAATCGGAAAGAACAGCACAAGAAAAAGCAAAACAATGAAAACATGTTTAACCGGGTCTCTCGCATGCTTTTGCTGTTCACGCTTCCGGCTTTCGTAGGTTTCCAAAATCCGCCTGGCTCGCGCTTTGATTTCCAAGATCTGGTCTTCGGGCAGGCTATATTTTGCCGCCGTTTCTTTAACGGACATCTTTTCGTAAATCAGGTCCCAGGCGATCTGGTATTCGCGCTGCGGTGTGAGTTTGGCGAAACCGCTCATCCTACGGTGTCCTACGGCGTGGTTTCTTCCTCGACCGGTTTGTGTTTGCTGACGGCCATGATCGCACTGTCGGCCAGCATGACGTCGTCGCCGGAAATATCGTAGCCCCAGAGCATGCCGCTGATCGTCACCCGATCCTTGCGGTCGATCTGATCGAGCTTCTTATTATAGATGGGGTCGAAAAACGCTTCGATGCGGTAGGGCGTTTTCTTCTCCGGGCGAATGATCAACTTGCTCGGAGAGGACGTGTAGGTGTAACGCTGCTCGACCTCGCCTTCCCATTGCACCCATCGGCCTTGGTAGGTCTTGATCCACAATTGCTTGCGCTTCTCCAACTCCTGGCCTTCCAGGTTGCGCATTTGTCGATAGATATCCGCCGCTTCGATCTGCTCGGCCGGGCGGTTTTGCGTCGGCAAGGGCTCAGCGCTGAACTTGGGCGTGTCGGCATGAACCAGGTAAACCGCATCGTGATACACGCCCCAGATGACAACCGTCATGTAAAAGCCGACCAGCGCCGCCGTCCAGGCGATCTTCGCTACGCGCCGCCAGGGCATCGCCGCCCACATGAACACCAGCGCCCCCGGCGGGCAGAACAGCAGCAGGATGACAAAGATCACCGTCTTGCCGGCGCCTCTGGGCTTGACCGGTTGTACACGCGGCAGCGCCGCCTGTTGAGGCAACGACGGGTCCGGTTTCGGCGGCGACCAATCGGTGCCGCAATACTCGCAATAAAGCGTGCCGCCCTTCAGGGTGGCGCCGCATCCGGGGCATTTACGTACGGCCATCGTGCTTGCTCTCGCTGGTTCGGTTTGATTGCCGCCAAGGTAGCAAAACCGGCTCGACAAAACAAATACGCCCTTGCCTCCCGGCCCGCGATGCCCCTAAGCTCGAACGACCAACAAGCGAGGCGACATCATGAAGAAAGCGGGCCGCACAGCGAGGGCGTGGATCGTCGGGTTTCATCTCTTTTTCGCCGGCATCTGGGTCGGCGCGATTTTATGCATGCAATTGCTGATTTTCGTCAAAATCTGGCCGGGCGGCGAAGGCCAGTTGCACGCCTACAACGCCGCGCTGAAATTGCTCGACGATTTCGCCATCATCCCCGCCGCTTTCGGCAGCCTGATAACCGGCCTGCTGATCAGCCTGCTGACCAACTGGGGCTTTTTCAAATGGCGCTGGGTGATCTTTAAATGGATCGTCACCGTGGGCGCGATTGTCTTCGGCACCTTCTGGCTCGGCCCCTGGACCAACGGCATGGAGCAGATCGCCCGCGAATTGGGCCAGGCCGCGCTCAACGACCCGGCCTACCTGCACAACCGGCTGATGGGCACCGTCTTCGGCCTGATCCAGACGGCTGTCATCTTCGCCACCGTTTTCATCTCCGTCTTCAAGCCCTGGGGCAAACGGGGATCGTAGGCCGCGCTCATTCAATCATTGACACCTCCAGCGGACCGGGTTAGCTTTTGGCCACGCCGAACCGCGGCGAGCAATGGAGGACTATCTTGACGTTTCAGGAACTGATTCTCGCATTGACCGACTTCTGGGCGAAGCAGGGCTGCCTGATCGTCCAGCCGTACGACATCGAAGTGGGCGCGGGCACGATGAACCCCGCCACCTTCCTGCGTTCGCTCGGCCCCGAGCCGTGGAACGTGGGCTATGTCGAGCCCAGCCGCCGCCCGACCGACGGCCGCTACGGCGAAAACCCCAATCGCCTGCAGCACTACTACCAATACCAGGTGATCATGAAGCCGAGCCCGCTGAACATCCAAGAGATCTACCTCGACAGCCTGCGCGCCTTCGGCGTCGATCCGCTCAAGCACGATGTGCGCTTCGTCGAAGACAACTGGGAAAGCCCGACCCTCGGCGCCTGGGGACTGGGCTGGGAAGTCTGGCTCGACGGCATGGAAATCACCCAGTTCACCTACTTCCAGCAGGTTGGCGGTTTCGACTGCAAACCGGTCAGCGCCGAAATCACCTACGGCATCGAGCGCATCGCCATGTACCTGCAAGGGGTGGACAACGTGTTCGACCTGCGCTGGACCGGCGATGTCACCTACGGCGATGTCTACCACCAAAACGAAGTGGAGCAGAGCAAGTACAACTTCGAGTTGGCCGACACCGACGCCCTGCTCAAGCTGTTTGCCATGTACGAAGAAGAAGCCGGGCGCTGCCTGGAAAACGACCTGCCGCTTCCCGCTTACGATTACTGCCTCAAGTGTTCGCACACCTTCAACCTGCTCGACGCCCGCGGAGCGATCAGCGTCACCGAGCGCGTCAGCTACATTCAGCGCGTACGCAACCTGGCGCGGGCCTGCGCCGTCGGCTGGCTGGCGTCGCGGCGCCGGCTGGGCTACCCGTTGATCAAAGACGAAGCCAGGCGGCAGGCGATTCTCGCCGCCGAAGCCGAGGCCGAAGCCCAGGCCGAAGCGCGCCGCAAAAAGCAGGAGGAAAAGCAGGCCAAGAAAGACTCGTCGAATCCCCCCCACTACCCCGATTGGATGCCCGGGCAGCGCCGGAAAAAGCAGGAGGAGAAGCAGGCCAAGAAGGGCAAGAAGAAAGACGACAAGGAAGGGGGCGAACAATGAGCGCCGAACTGCTGCTTGAAATCGGCGTCGAGGAAGTGCCCGCCCGCTTTCTGCCCGATGCCGAACGCACCTTCTGGCAGGCGCTGACCGACCGGTTGATCGAAGCGCGGCTGAGCTACGACAAGCTCGACGTCTATGTCACACCGCGCAGGCTGGTCGCTGTCGTGGTCGACCTGGCCGACAAACAAGCCGACCAGCATGTTGAAAAAACCGGCCCGGCCGTCGGCGTCGCCTACGACAAAGACGGCAAACCGACCAAGGCTGCCATCGGCTTCGCCAAGGGACAAGGTATCGAGGTCGACGAACTGGAAACGATCAAAACCGACAAGGGCGAATACATCGGCGTGCAAAAGACCATCCCCGGCCGCCCGACCGTCGAGCTGCTGCCCGACCTGCTGGCCGAAACGACGATGCAACTGCCCTGGCCCAAGTCGATGCGCTGGGGCGACGGCGATATCCGCTTCGTCCGCCCGATCCACTGGGTGCTCGCGCTTTACGGCGGCCAGGTGCTGCCGATGACCCTCGGCGACGTCGCCGCCGGCAAGTTCACCCGCGGCCATCGCTTCCACGCCCCCGGCGAAATCGAAGTCGCCGACTACGCCGGCTACGAAAAAGCCCTGCGCGAAGCCAAGGTCATCGTCGATGCGGCCACCCGCAAGGCGATTATCCGCGAACAGCTCAACGCCTTCGCCACGAAATTGCAAGGGCGTTGGATCGTCGACGAAGAGCTGCTGACCCACGTCGCCGGCCTCGTCGAGTTACCCGTGCCGCTGCTCGGCCATATCCCCGAAAAATACCTCGAACTCCCGCGTGAGGTGTTGCTCACCCCGATGCGCGAGCACCAGAAATACTTCGGCTTCGAAAACGAAGACGGCCAGTTGCTGCCAGCTTTCTGCGTCGTGGCCAACATCGAATCGAGCGAGCCGGAAACGGTGGTCAAAGGCAACGAGCGCGTGCTGATCGCCCGGCTGGAAGATGCCCGCTATTTCTACGAGCACGACCGCGAGCGCAAACTCGACGATTTCGCCGCGCAATTGACCGGCATGCTCTACCACGAAAAACTCGGTAGCTACGCCGAGAAGGTCGAGCGCGTGCGCTTACTGGCCAACTGGCTGTGCGCCGAAATCAAAACCGACTGCCTCGACCACGTCAAACGCGCGGCGCAGATCTACAAGGCCGATCTGCTGTCCGACATGGTCGGCGAATTTCCCGAATTGCAGGGCGTGATGGGCATGCACTACGCCCGCTACCAGGACGAAGGCGAAGAAGTGGCGCAGGCGATTGTCGAACATTACCAGCCCCGCTTCGCCGACGATGCCCTGCCGCAAAGCCCGGCCGGCGCGGTGCTGTCGGTCGCCGACAAAATGGATTCGATCGTCGCCTGCTTCGGCGTCGGTCTGCAGCCCACCGGCGCGGGCGACCCCTACGCCCTGAGGCGGCAGGCGCTGGGCGTGCTGCGCATTCTGGCCGAGCGTCAGTGGAGCGTGTCGCTGCCCGAGTTGATCACCAAGGCCCTCGACGGCGTCGAAGACAAATTCAAGGCCGATCGCGGCGAGTTGACGACCGAGTTGCTCAATTTCTTCCGCGACCGCCTTTTCCACTACGTGCGCGCCCAGGGCGTCAAGGCGGAAATCGCCGACGCCGTGCTGGCCGTGCGCTTCGAACGCGTGCCGCAGACGCTGGCCCGCCTCGAAGCCGTCGCCGAGTTCGCCAGGCGCGAAGAGTTCGAGCCCTTCGCCGTCGCCTTCAAACGCGCGGGCAACATCGTCAAAGATTACGACGAGCCCGGCCCGGTCGACACCGAATTGCTCAGCGAAGCGGCCGAGCTCAAGCTCTACTACGCGGTGCAGTCGATCAAAGATCAGGTCGGCAAACTTGTCGAGCTGGGCGACGTGCTCGGTGCGCTGGTCGTCATTTCCGGCATCCGCCCCGATGTCGATCAATTCTTCGACGACGTGTTGGTGATGCACAAAGACAAAAACATCCGCACCAACCGGCTGAACCTGGTTTCGGCGGTCACCGCGCTGTTTTCCGCCATCGCCGATTTCCGGCGGGTGTAACCATTCGATAATAGGAAGATTTTTCGCATCTTTCGGCGCCTCTCTTCCCTAATCATTAAAAAATGATTAATAGATTGGTTAGAAAAAAGCAAACCTGCTCTGGAGATGCGTGATGAAAAATATGCCCCGCCCGGTCCACTTGTTTATCTTGATCGCAATGCTTTTTGCCCTGGCTTTTTCGCTGTCGGCCTGCGGCGATGACGATGACGATGACGACAACGACGACGCTACCCCCGGCGATGACGATACGGTTGACGACGACGACACCGGCGATGACGATGACAACGACGACGCCACCCCCGACGACGACGACACGGCCGATGACGACACGGTCGACGACGACACCTCCGACGACGACACCGGCGACGACGACACCGGCGACGACGACGTCACCCCGGTGCTCGGCTGCGTCGAAGGCGAGTTCGACCCCTACTGGGGCAACCTGCACTCGCACACGACTTACAGCGACGGCGAAGGCATTCCCTCCGACGCCTTCGAAATGGCGCGCGACCAGGCCGGACTCGACATCATGATCGTCTCCGACCACCTCGAACAGCTTTATTTCCCCTTCCCCAAAGAACGCTATCAAAAATGCCTGGCCCAGGCCGACGATTTCTACGCACCGGGCGATTACCTCGCCGACTGCGGCTTCGAGTACGGCTCGGGCTTCATTCTGCCCTGGTTCCAGTCGACCGGTCACAACAACGTCTTTTTCAGCCCGACGCTGTTCCCGATCATCACGCTCGACTTCCATAACTTCTACGACATACTGGTCGACAATCCCGGCACAGTCGGGCAGTTCAACCACCCCTACGACGATCCGTTCCAGCACTGGAACCACTTCGAGTACTTCGAAGACGTCGATGTGCAGATGAACCTGATGGAATTCAGCGGCACCGACATTCCCTGGGAAGCCTACGTCGAAGCGCTCGACGCCGGCTGGCACGTCTCGCCGATGTACAACCAGGACAACCACAGCGCCGACTGGGGCATCAAAAACGACCGCCGCAGCGGCTTTTTCATGGCCGACCTGACCCGCGAGGATTTGTACGAGGCGATGATGGCGCGCCGCTCGTTCATGAGCTACGACAAAAACGCCTCGCTGCGCATTATGGCCGACGAAACCTGCTGGATGGGGTCGATTCTGTCAGGATACGCCTCGCTGACCATCGACATCGAGGCCTTCGATGCCGACGCCGGCGACGGATTCGACGTGGTGGAGATCTACGGTCCGGACAGCACGCTGCTGGATACGCTCGAATGCGAGGGCGCTACTTTATGCACCGGCAGCTTCGACTACGCCATCACCGAGTCGACCTACTTCGTCGCCAAGGCGATTCAAGACGATACCGACTACCTGGTGGCCGCGCCGATCTGGGTCGCGCCCTGACCGGTTAGCCTAAATCACCATTTCAACTCGTACGGCGGTTTCCTTGCGAATCACCCGCCATTGCCGCCACCGCTTCAACTTGTCGCGCAACCAGTACATGAAAGTCTCCGCATGAGCCGTTTAATAGAATTATCGGCCGATTTTCATGGGGCTTGAGCATGACAGAAACTTTTTTTGTAATTTTGACGTGATATCAGAGGATTGAAAAGGAACCAGGAGCCTGTAACCCGGAAAAGAAGAAAGTAGATAGGGGATGGAGCTTAACTACCAACTACAAACCATAAACTACCAACTACACAGAGGCATGCCTCGCCCTTGCTCGAGCTATTACCAACAACACTAATTTTTCACCCGCCGCAGCCACATCCGGAATCGTCGTCATCGTCGTCGGCGTCGGTAGGGCTGGAGTCGTCGTTGTTATCGTCGTCATCTATTTCGAAATATTGGGCTTGACCCGCGACGTAGGCGTTTCCCTGGTCGTCGAATTCAACGCGATATGCGTATTCGTCCTGCCCATCTTGTCCTATCGTTTTCTTAAATATTTCATTTCCGTCTTCGTCAATCTTGAGCAACGCTATATCGCACTCTTCCGGATCCAGCGGATACATATCTTCAAGGCACATCCACCCGGCCACAAATATTTCGTTTTGGGAATTTACGGCAATATCTTCCGAAGAAGAGAACGAATCAAAAATGTAAGAAGACTGCCACTGCAAAATCCCATTTTCATCGTATTTCACAACAATGAAGTTAGATTGAGCAATGTAGTAAAGATCTTGGCC
>Ga0272444_10001308_pt1 | contig 24219 bp, 22 predicted proteins | sample SSMForm13_FD_201033 | JGI IMG/M metagenome (GOLD analysis project Ga0272444, IMG submission 201033) | Marine sediment archaeal communities from Little Sippewissett salt marsh, Falmouth, MA, United States - SSM-Form-13 | ecosystem: Environmental > Aquatic > Marine > Wetlands > Sediment ...
ATGATGGCCACCTCCCGACCCTGATTACGAAAGAAGCGGGCGAACCACGCTCCCATTCTCCCTTTGCCTCCTACAACCAGGATCCGGTCGGAAGATTTTTCGCTTTTCGCCAGGGGCAGCTTCTCCTGCCGAGCGCAGGACTCCCCGATTAATTGCGCCATGATGGCGGTGACCAGAGCGGCCGGTACCCGCAGCCGTCCGGCGCATCGGCGGGCCCGGTCGATAACGTCCTTTTCGACGCTCCAGTCACGGATGGGGCTGTTGGCGCGCCTTTTCTCCAATCCGATCTTCTCGGCCAGATCCAGACGCCGGGCGATAAGTTCGATGAGTTGTTCATCGATGTGACCGATATCGGTTCTCCATTTTTGCAGCCGGTTCATATCGAGATCCTCTCTGGAACAATCACAAAACAAAAAACCCGCCTCCGAAAGTGGAGGCGGGTCTCAGTCGATCGATTGGCTTCGTCTCAGCCGTTCATTCAGACACCTCGTTCCCTTTCCGGCGACTCCTGCGGCTCTGTGCGTCTATAGCCGTAGGTATACCAATACCCATAGCCGCCGTGAGAGCTACCGGCCGGCCCTGCCTGGCCGATCCTGCGCCAGGAAATGGTCCTATGGAAACAAGGTAAGATCATGATATTCCTGCTTGAAAAATAAACGGTTTCTGCTCTTTCTTTTCATCTTAACAGAAAAAGCCTTTTTTGTCAAGCGAAAAATTCCGATCTACTCGCTGTCGTAATGCACCAGCGAATAGATCTCCCGTGATCCCAGCTTCTGTCGGCCCCCGAGAAAGTCGAGCTCGATGAGAAAAGCCACCGCCACGACTTTTCCCCCCAGCTGTTCCACCATCCGGCAGGTGGCCTCTATGGTTCCGCCGGTGGCCAGCAGATCATCCACCACCAGAACCTTCTGCCCGGATCCGATGGCATCCTTATGGATCTCCAGAGCATCGCTGCCGTATTCCAGCTGGTACTCCAGACGCAGCGTCTCGGCCGGAAGCTTTCCGGGCTTGCGAACCGGCACCATGCCGACGCCCAGACGGTAGGCCAGCGGCGCGGCCAGGAGAAAACCTCTGGCCTCGGTGCCCACCACCAGATCGATCTCCCGCCCGCGGTAATGCTCGTACAGTTCATCGATGGCCTTTTGGAAAACCTTTCCCTCTTTCAACAGGGTGGTGATATCTCGGAAGACAATTCCCTTCTTTGGAAAATCCGGTATATTGCGAATGTGCTTCTTCAACTCTTCCATGATGTCCTTTCCGCTGATTTCTAAATAATTATCTGAAAACCGTCATATTCCCGATCATCTTTCTCCAGCCATCGGACCTGAACATCCCTCACATGAGCCGATGGCGGTCCCACCCGGAGGACTTTGATCAATTCCTCGATCAGTCCTTTCTCCCCCACCGCCTCCAATTCCACATCTTCGTCGGACCGGTTGCGCACCCATCCGCACAGACCCAGGCGGCGCGCCGTTTGCCGGGTGAAATACCGGAACGAGACACCCTGGACCAGGCCGCTGACGCGAATATAGGCGCCTGCTTTCATCATCGTTTTGCTTTTAAAACGAGGGCCCGTTCGACGGCCTCTCCGGGCGTTTGCGCCGGCTCCACGCCGGCGATATCCCAACTGTTCAGCCCCACCACCGGAATGCCCATAGCAAGGCTCAGGGCAATCTCTGAAAGCGTGCCGTACTGGCCTCCGACGGCAATAACGGCATCGCAGGAACGCACCACCAGCGCGTTTCTGGCATGGCTCAGTCCGGTGACGATGGGCACGTCGACATGCTCGTTGGCGCCTCCGGCCGAAGAACCCGGCAAAATGCCAATCGTCAGCCCGCCCTGAGATTTTGCTCCGGCACAGGCGGCAGCCATAACCCCGCCCAGGCCGCCGGTGATGACGATACAGTCTCGCCGGGCCAACTCGGCGCCCACCTCCCGGGCCAGTCCGGCCTGCTCCGCGGTACAGGCACCGCCGCCGATGACGGCGATACGAATCTGCCTGTTCTCTATTTTGGCTGACATGGGTTCTCGAAAGGCGGGAAGGAAAGATCTGGTCGGGGCGAGAGGATTTGAACCTCCGACCTCCTGCTCCCGAAGCAGGCGCGCTTACCGGACTGCGCTACGCCCCGATCCAAGATCACATATTCCACAGACTGAAGCTGTCCAGACCATCTCGATTAAATCGTCCACAGGCTGATGATGCCCACAGAGGCGAGAGTGACCACGGTGCCGGCCAGGAGAATACCGAGGATGATGGCCGGCAGTGCATATTTGAAACGAACACCGAACAGAAAGGCGGCCACGGTGCCGGTCCAGGCTCCGGTGACCGGGAGGGGAATGGCGACGAACAGCACCAGCCCGAGAGCCTCATAGCGTTCCACCAGGTTGCCTCTCCGCCGGGTTCTGGCAAAAAGCCAGTCGAAGAAACGCCGCCACAATGGAAATCGCCTGGCCAGAGCGCTCGACAGGGGTCCCAGAAACAGCAGCAGCGGGATGACCGGGATGAAATTGCCAATCACCGCCCAAAGATAGGACTGCTGCCAACTCAGTCCGCTGCCCAACGCGAAAGGAATAGCTCCTCGAAGTTCCGAGATCGGCAGCATGGCGATGAGCATGGTGTAAAGTTCCCGGGGAATATGTCCGGCCATCGGCACCTCGATTTATTCCTGCGCCCAGGCATGGTCGCCTATCAGGGGCACGAAGGTGCAGCCGCAGATCTCGTCGGTCTTGAACTGGGAGCCCCGTTTCTGGATACACATCAGATTTTGAAAGGCTGAACTTCCAACCGGCACTATCAACCGGCCGCTATCCCGCAATTGTTTCTGTAACGGCTCCGGCACCAGCGGCGATCCGGCCGTGACGATGATACCATCGTAGGGAGAAAATTCCCTCCAGCCCAGGGTTCCGTCACCCACTTTAATGACTACATTCTCTATCTTCAAACGGGTCAGCAACTCTCTGGCTTTTCTGGCCAACAGGGTGTCGCGCTCGATAGAATAAACCTTATCGGCCAGCTTCGAGAGAATGGCCGCCTGATAGCCGGACCCGGTGCCTACCTCGAGGATTTTCTCTGACCCTTTCAGCTGCAGGCATTCGGTCATCAGGGCCACCATGTAGGGCTGAGATATCGTCTGTCCATGCTCCAGCGGCAGGGGATAATCGTTATAAGCCTGTGGTTGTAGCTCCCCGCTGACAAAGGCGTGCCGGGGCACCTCTCGGAAGGCCATCAGAACCCGCTGGTCCTTTATGCCCCGCGAGACCAGCTGTTCTTCGACCATCCGCTCTCTTTCGACGACATATTTGTCGGCTTCGTTCAGATCCGCTTTTTTACGGTCGTCATTCTCATCGGAGTGAGGTGTAATCCCAATCACGTATCTTCTCCATGGCCCGATAATTGGTTACGTCCAAATGTAGAGGGGTGATGGAGATCCTCCCGGCCTCTATGGCTCGGAAATCGGTCTGTTCTCCACCCTCCCAGGAGGGCTGCTGTCCCCCGATCCAGAGAAAAGAATTGCCCTTCTCATCCGTCTTGATCTCCACGGCATCCCGGTAGATGCGCTTCCCCAAGCGAGTGATCTCTACTCCGGCAATGTCCTCTCTGTGCAGATTGGGAACATTAACGTTCAGGTAAGTATCCTCCGGCAGTCCGTTCCGTAGGATCAGCCGTGCAATCCTGGCCGCCACATCAGCGGCAGTCGTGAAATTTATTGGTTTCCAATCGGCCAGCGAAACCGCCATGGAAAGAACGCCCAGCATGGTTCCCTCGATGGCGGCCGCCACCGTTCCGGAATAGCTGACGTCGTCCCCCAGGTTGGGTCCGTGATTGATCCCCGATACGATCAGATCCGGCCGCGGATCCAGCATGTGCCGAACGGCCAGCATGACGCAATCTGTGGGCGTTCCCTGAACGGAATGAATATCCTTCGATACTTCATGAACCCTGAGGGGTTTCGACAGGGTCAATGAATGGCTGGTGGCACTCTGGTCCTGATCGGGGGCCACCACGAACACATCCGCCCCCATCCCCGATATGGCCTCTCTTAAAGCCTCAAGACCTTTCGCACCCACGCCGTCGTCGTTGGTCAGCAGTACTCGTGTCATGATTGATCGTTTATCGGCAGATGATCGTTTTCAAAATCAGCCGAATGAACCGGACGGTGTCCCGGCTCGGGCTGATGGCGCTCTCCTGGTCTTCGTATATCGAACTGATGGGCATCGATCCGATCCGATATCCCATTCGGCTGGCCTGGATGAGCATCTCCGATTCAGTTTCGTATCTCCAGGTGGTGAGCCGCAGCCGTGCGAGGACATCGGCATGGATGAAACGGTAGCCCGACTGGCTGTCCGGGATCTTCTGTCCGGCCAGAGCGGAGACGATGGCTGAGGTCAGCCGGTTGGTCAATCGCCTGACCCGGGGCATCTTTCCGACCCGATCCATTCGGGTTCCTACGATCATGCCCTCCCGGCGGACAGCCGCTCTTTCCAGGAAATATGGGAGAAACCGGGCTTCGTGCTGTCCATCGGCGTCCATCAGGATGACGCCGTCATATCCCCGAGACCTTACCGTCTGAAAACCGGTACGAAGGGCGGCGCCCTTGCCCATATTTAATCTGTGAAAGAGCACGTTTACACCCAGAACGTCCGCTGCTGACCCCGTTCCGTCACTGGAGCCATCGTCGATCACGAAGACATCCTCCGGTGACAGAAAGTTAAGAGCATCCTTAACCACCCGGACGATGGTCGCGGCGGCGTTATAGGCCGGTATCAGAAGAGCGATTCTCAAGGGGAACTTTCGGCTCCCTCCTCCTCACCCTGAAACCTGTTTCCTGAGAAAACCCAAAATAGCCTGATCTCTATCTATTTAACAAGTTTTTCTTCCAGGAGCAAGACCTTTTTTCAACAGCGCTCATATTTCCTTATTCAGACTCCAATGTTCCCCAAGGCTTATCGCAACAGCACCATCTTCCTGGTCTGACTGAATGAACCAGCCGTCAGCTGACAGAAATAGATGCCGGCCGCCAGTTCCCCGGCATCCAGCTCGATATGGTGATATCCGGCCGGATGCCATTCGGAACACAGCATCCGGACCCGTTCTCCCAGCACGTTATAGAGAGCGATCTGTACGTATCCATCGTCAGCCAGATCAAAACCGATGGTTGTCGTCGGATTGAACGGATTGGGACGGTTCTGATGCAGCCGAGAGGTCTGCGGACGATTCGGTGCCTCCAGATGGGTCGTTTTGGCCGGCCCGGCGATCAGTTGGAAGCGTCTCTCCTGATGGTAGATGAATTGGTAATGATGGTTCTCTCTCAGATTCAGATCCGTTCCCGTGTCAAGATCGACCAGCCTGATCTCGATCTCCGGCGGAAGCGAGGCGTCCAGCTCCCAGGTCAACCGGACCGGCGATCCGTTCTGGTTGGAGGACACCATCAGGTCCCAGATCTCGGTCCCCCTGACCGGCGGCCGGAAGTCAGCGGTCAGAGCACCGGTTCCCGCCGGCCATTCGGGATGAAAAGCATACAGCGAAACATACGACCCCACCGGGGGCGGCTCGCTGAGGTCCAGAGCGTCGCGCCGGGATAACGCCGTCGGGGCACAGCCCAGATAGTTGAACTCGTCGCGGGACGTTCCGCAACTGGCCAGCATTTGAATAGCCCATTGACCGGGTGATCTCCCATCCTGGAACCAGGGATCATGCCCCCCCTCATCCAGTCCTGTTCCCATGATGGGCGGTATCTTGAGGATCACGTCGGTATCGGTCAGGTTGTGAAAGGCATATCCGTGCCACGGACTCAGGAATGTCACATTCGCGGGAAGCAGCCACTGTCCCTGATAGGCATAGGGTCCGTTGACGACCATGCTGTCTATCTGAATACTCCTGCAGGAAACGGAAAAATCGAAAGGCAGCCCGACATCGTTCCATCCGGGCCGCAGGGTGACCTCGAAGGAGTCGGCGGTCGAGACAGTGGTCCCCGAACCGGCGTCGATATCCTGGACCGACTGGCTGACGATCAGCCAGAAGGCCTGGCCCGGCTCGAATCCGCCGGCCCCGGGGTGTTCGCTGTAATTTCCACTTTGATATTTAAAAAACCGCCAGTGAGTATTATCGTAACCGCCCAGATCATCGGCCAGCACCGCCACGACGCCGGCATCGTCGAGCTCCAGAGGAACCGAGATCATCCGGTAAGCGTTCTGTTCGCTGCCGCCGGAGATCGAGCCGGCCCGGGGCAGATTTAATACCTGAACACGGACCATATGAGGAGCTGAAGACGGATCGACCACCGGGTGAAAGGTCGTGTGACTCCCGTCGCTGGCCGACAGATAATACTCCAGCCCCCTGGAGGTCACCAGGCTTCCGGCGATCGTTCCGCTGTATTGGTCTCCGGAAGCCGTCATGGAGACGGTACTGAAAGCGCTCTCTCCTCCGCGGCGATAATGAACCATGGCATTCGTAACACCGGTATCGTCGGTGATGGTGGCCGCGATGGCCAGATCGGTGTACTCCTGTGCTGCGGATACCGGGCTGTGCACGATGACGGGCGGCGCGTCACTGACGGTCACCTGATGGGGCGAGGTGAGATAGTTCGTCGGCGGATGATAGGACCACAGGCTGCCATCGGTGGCCGACAGATAGTACTCCACTCCGGGGGAAACCACCTCCGTTCCGGGAATGATGCCGGAATACTGATTTCCTGATGGAGACATGGCTGTGGCGGTGAATCCTGTCTGTCCGGATCGGCGATAATACAGTGTGGCCCCGGTGACGCCCCCGTCGTCGGTGATGGTGGCCGCGATGGCCAGGTCCTGGCTGGCCGTAGCGGACGATACCGGCGTGTGCGTGATCATCGGAGGCGCGTTGGTCACCTCCTTGCGGACCACGATGTCATCCAGGAAAGCGCCGGCAGAGGTGCTGCTCACATCGCTGGTGAAAATAAATGTGATCCAGACGTGCGTCTCTCCGGTGAGATCGCCCAGGGTGTACACGTCGGTGAGATCGAATTCCTCCTGTCCCACCCAACCTCCGGAAATTCCACTGGTGTTGATACCGTAAAAGTTGGTCCCGTTCGTGGAGGCCATGATGCCGAGAAAGTCATAACCCTCCTCGGTATCCAGCCAGTAATAGAATAGCAGTTCGGCGTCGATGGCGTCGCTGAGATCGAACGGCCCCCAGATCATCCAGGCTTTCATATCATTGGGGTAGTCATCGGTGGCTGGATTCAGATCAGGATTCCCGCTGCGGTGGTCTCCGCAGCACCAGCCGCTATAGGTACCTCCGTGGAACAGATAGCTGCTCTTACCCCAGTAATAGGGGGCAAATCCCACAGAGTTGAAGGTCTGCCATCCGTTGGATTGGGGAAACAGCACCTCGAAATCCTCGTTCAGAAGCACCTGCCAGCCAAGCGCCTGGCAGGCTTCCGATCCCGAACGCTCGTCGCCGGTCGTTGCCGCAAAATATCGAACCCGATCCCGGGATAGATCCACCTCCATGGCACACTCCTGCCACCTGGAGTGGGCCGGCCCCCGGGAGGTCACATCCGAAGAGGGCGTCTGGCCGTTTTCAGCTGCATGTCCCGGAGTCAGGATGAGAAGACACAGCAGAACGGCCGCCAGTGTCGAACCGATAGTGGATCGTTTAGTTTTCATGGCTTGATCTCCTCATCGCGGAAAAGGAAGGGGCCGGCGTTCAGGGATGATCCGGAGGATCCGGAAGTTCGGTGGACGGCGTACGCCCGTCACCACCTCCGTCACCTCCTCCAGACATGGCCACAGCGGCAATGCCGACCACCGCCAGAGCTCCCAATCCCAGCCAGTGCCATTTTTGCAGGCCGCCCTTTTTCTCCTCCATGACGATGACCGGCTTCTCCGGTGGAGGCGCGGCCGGCTCCCGCGTCATGGGCTCCGGTGAAGGCGCATCAGCAACTTTCTCTTGGGGTAACGTCTCCACCGGCGGTTCAGCGGCTGGTTCCGGTTCCTCGGGCACGGCTTCCTGAGGAGGAGCCTCCGTCACATCTTTTTTCTGTGGTATTTCCGCCGGCACGGTGACCGGCAATGGCGGCGGAATAGCAGCCTCTTCGCTACTGGCCGGTTTCGGTGCCGTCTCTCCGATCGGAGGCGCGATCTCCTCCGTCTCAGGAGCCATGATGGAAATAGCGATGAATGTCTCATCCTCCGGGTACCGGGCCAGCATCCGTCCTATCGGATCCTGCAGTCGCAGATAGTACTCCAGTCCCTCTTCGGCCACCCATTTCGCCGGGATCTGGCCCTCGAAGAGATGCTCCCCGGAGACCTTCATGGACTGTGAAGAGAAATCCTTTTTGCCCGCCCTGCGGACCATGATATACATCAAAACACCCGCTGCCGTGCCCTCCAATTCAGCCCCAATCACGACCGGCTGATCCGGTTGAGCCGAGGTGACCGGCTGGTGGCGAATGAGCCACACCTCCTGGGCCTGTGAGCCGGCCACATAAACGATGGTCAGCACATGAAGGACGATCAGCGCAGCGGTCAACGATGTTCTCGCCATATCCGCCTCCTGATGAGGTTTCGATTTGTGGTACTGCCCCGGGAAGATTTCCCACCCGGCCCAGAACTTCGAGTGCTCCATTCTAGTGATTTCACCCGACATTGTCAAGAGAAAAATGGCCCCGTCCGGCCCGGCTCGGCACCCCCGGAATTCCCCAAGACGGCACAAAAAGGAAAAGGGCTGTGCTCCAATACAGGAACACAGCCCCATCAAGGTCGGGGCGACTGGATTTGAACCAGCGACCACTAGCCCCCCATGCTAGTGCGCTACCGGGCTGCGCCACGCCCCGACGGATCGCCCTTGATTCTCTCTTCCCAGTTCTAGTAATCTATGGACCCGACTGGGAAAAATCAAGTGAAAAATTGATCCCCGGGCTCAAACCGACACGTACAGCTCCAGAAGCTCCTCAAGATCCTTCTTGACCATCTTGAGCACATCGCGCAGGACGGCATCCTCGAAATTCATCTCCAGCTGATTGGAAGATGGATTTCTACGGATCTGCGAGAGCTTTTTCCGCGCACCGGCGATAGTATAGCCCTCTTCGTAGAGCAGCTGTTTGATAGCGAAAATGGACTTGATATCCTTGATGCGGTAAGCCCGGTTGCCGGCGCGATTCTTAGGAGGCGACAGGGTTGGAAATTCGTCCTCCCAGTATCGCAGCACATGGGGCTTGAGACTGGTCAAGTCGCAGACTTCGCTGATGGTATAGTACATCTTGGTCGGAGAGAGTTTGACCAAATGAACCACCTCCCGCTTGAGTCATCGGATGAATCGTATCGCTGACCTTCTCTCTTGGCCACGGTACTCGATTATTCTTCTCTAATATCCTGATAGCTCGTTAGGGCTCTTTTTCGTATCACTCTTTCGCGGTTATTTCCGATTTCGGACCTCTGGTCATCAGGTCATTGACCGCCTTCCGGGGATCTTTCCGCTCGAAAAGAACTCCATAGACCTGTTCGGTAATGGGCATCTCCACGCCCGTCCGACGGGCCAGCGCCCATCCCGAATCGGTGGTATTGACCCCCTCGGCCACCATTTCCATGGAATCGAGCACCTCCTGAAGCGACCGTCCCCTGCCGATCTGCTCGCCCACATAACGGTTACGGCTGTGCCGGCTGGCGCAGGTGGTGATCAGATCTCCCATACCGGAGAGACCCGCAAAGGTCTCCTGACGTGCCCCCAGAGCCTGTCCCAGGCGACTGATCTCGGCCAGTCCCCTGGTGATGAGAGCTCCCTTTGTATTATCGCCGTATCCTAAACCGTCGCAGATCCCGACGGCGATGGCGATGATGTTCTTCAGCGATCCGGCCAGCTCGACGCCCACCAGATCATCGTTGGTATAGACCCGGAAGTTCGGACTCATGAAGGCCGTCTGGACCCGACGGTTGTGGTTTTCCGATCGGGAGGCGGCGACCACCGCGGTGGGAATCCCCCGGCTGACCTCTTCGGCGTGACTGGGACCGGAGAGCGTGACAATGGGGGTGCCGGCGGACAGTTCCTCTTCCAGAACCTGGGACATGCGCTTGAGGGTTTCTCTTTCCAATCCCTTGGCCACATTCACGGACAGACTTCCCGGCTTCATCAGGGACGCCACCCCGGCGGCTAACTTCCGCATGAGGTGCGACGGCAAGGCGAACACGGCCAGATCCGATCCCTCCAGAGCATCTTTCTGGCGATGGGTGATGAGGATGTCGCGGGGAATGTCGATGCCGGGCAGAAAGATCTTGTTGAGACGGTTCTCCTTGAGCTCTTCGGCGCGATCCTGAAAATACTCCCACAGCCGAACCTGATATCCATTGCCGTGAAGCAGAATGGCCAGGGCAGTACCCCATCCTCCGGCTCCCAGGACGGTCACCTGTGTCATCGGGATCTCCTTCCCATCCGGGGCCCGATCAGGGAGAGCCTGTTCTCCCTGCCCTCCAGCAGCCTTTTGATATTGGCCCTGTGGCTGACCAGCACGCCGATGGCCAGCAACAGGGCGAAACCCAGCAACGGACTCTTGACGCCGGCATCGGAAAGATACCCGTGGAGAATCAACAGCGGAGTGACACTCACGACGGCCAGCATCGATCCCAGCGATACATACCGGGTGGCCGCGACCACCGCCAGCCAGATGATCAGTGCCGCCAAAGCCACCAGGGGCGACAGGGCGAACATGACGCCTGCACTGGTGCCCACTCCCTTCCCCCCCCTGAAACCGATGGTCACCGGAAAGACATGACCCACGATAGCGGCAGCTCCGGCCAGGACCGATAACAGCGTGGGATCATGCGGGGGGCCGGCGGCCAACAGCGGAACCAGCAGCAGCACGGCCGCCAGTCCTTTGGATATATCAAGAACCAGCACCGCCAATCCCCACCTCCACCCTAGAACTCTCAGAGCATTCGTCGCTCCGGAATTGCCGCTGCCGTGCTCCCGGATGTCGACCTTTCGAGCCATTTTCCCCAGCCACACGGCCGTGGGGATCGATCCCAGCAGATAGCTGAGCAACAGGATAAGGATGAAACGCATCAGCCTTTCCCCTCCCGCTTGCGAATCCACACCCGCAGCGGAGTCCCGCTGAAACCAAAGGCGCTGCGCAGCTGGTTCCTGACAAATCGCAGATAGGGAGCCTTGAAGGCTTCGGGGTGATTGGTAAAAAATATAAAGGTAGGCGGATGGACCATCTGCTGGACCGCGTAATAGATTTTCGTCGACCGTCCCCTCAGGGACGGAGGCTGCCGGCGCTGGATCAAGCTTTCCAGAAATTTATTCACCCGCCCGGTGGTAATTCTCCTGCCCCGTTCATGGTAAACCGAGCGGACATGATTCAGTAAAATTGGCACGTTCTGTCCGGTCAAAGCGGATGTATTTACCATAGGAACATAGCTCAGAGAGGGATATCGTTTTTTTACCTGAGCCTCATAGGCCGTTATGTCCACACCTTCTCGAACCAGATCCCACTTGCTCAAGACCATGATGATGCCCTTGAAAGCCTCCTGAGCCTGCCCGACGATGTGCACATCCTGCTGTGTGGGTCCCTGAACGGCATCGATCACCACCAGTGCCACGTGGCAGCGGTTCAATCCCCGCAACGTTCTCAGTGTGCTGTAGAATTCCACCCCGTCCGTGACCTTGGTTTTTCTCCTCAGTCCGGCCGTGTCGATGAAGATAAAACGCTGAGTGTCCAGATAAAAAACGGTATCCACGGCATCCCGCGTGGTCCCCGGGGTCGCATCCACGACAACCCTTTTCTCCCCCACGATGGCGTTTACCAAAGAGGATTTGCCAACATTGGGGCGCCCCAGGACGGCCACATGAATTCCCTCCTGCTGCTCTATCTGCTGTGATTCCGGAGGAAGCTTTGCGACCACAAGATCCAGCAGATCCCCTACGCCTCTTCCATGCAGTGAGGAGACGATCTGCCCTTCGCCCAACCCCAGCGAGAAAAAACCGGCCGAATGTTCCCGGGCGCCGGATGTGTCCGACTTATTCAGAACCAGTATGGTCTCCTTGCCGGCCTTGAGAAGATGACGAGCCACCTCCAGATCTTCCAGGTTCGGTCCGACCTCCAGATCCACGACCAGGAGAACGACATCGGCCTCCTGGATAGCCAGACGGGCCTGTTGTCCAACGGCGTGGATTAGGTCCGCTTTTTCGGAGATCACCAACCCGCCGGTGTCGACCATCAGAAAGTTCCGGCCGGCCCAATCGGTCGTCGCAGCCAGCCGGTCCCTGGTGATCCCCGGCCGGTCGTGGACGATGGCCATTCTCTTTCTGATGATGCGGTTGAACAGCGTCGATTTGCCGACGTTTGGCCGGCCCACGATGGCCACCACTGGCGGAGCTGAGATGTTCATGAGAGGACCCTTTCGAGACTCCGGAGTGGATCGTTCCGGTCGGTCACGATCACCTCCAGGCCCAACTGTTCGGCCACATCCCTAGGAGTGAGGTCATCCAGAAAAACGCCCTGATCGTTGAGGCAGTTGGGCGGCAGAAGAACAGTTCCCTGGACGGGATGAGCACGCAGACTCTTGACGATATCCCCGCCTGTTAGAAGACCGCTTACGGTAATCGCCCTTCCAAAAAGCTTGTTTTCTATAGCCCGAAGGTGAACGGTCAGCTTCCCGATGCGGGACAGCCGGTCGATCAGGGCAGGTCCGAGGAATGAGGCTGCCAACCGGCCGGTGACGATGGTAATCGCCCTGGGTCGAGACAGACTTCTCGGAAAATGCCGCTGTCGTTCTTCGAGCTGGTCCAGAAACTTCCGGACCATGCCCACACCGTTCTCCAGCTGTTCGAAATCCCCATAGCGTTCCGCCGCGGGTATCTCACGACCGGCCAGAAGATAGAATTCGTCGGCGGGATGAACAAAAACGGAGTTCATCGTACGGTGATATGTCCTCTGCCAGCCCGCGATGACGTCCAGCAGACGCTGCGCGTATTCGGCGGTCACCGGCTTGAGATGATACAGATGGCGGCGATGACGAGTCAAACCAACCGGAACCACGGCTACCGTTTGCAGCGCCGGAAAGTATCTGGCCAGGTCCTCCACCGTTTGTCGCAGCACTTCACCGTCGTTGATGCCGGGACACAGAACCACCTGGCTGTGCATCTCAATGCGACCCTGTGCCAGCCGTTCGATAATCCCGGTGATGTCGGGGATATCCTCTCTTCCCAGCAGATGCCGCCTTATCGCCTGGTCGGTGCTGTGCACGGAAAGATACAGCGGACTCAGCCGCTGCTGAACGATGCGATCGAGCTCACCTTCCCTCAGGCCGGTGAGGGTGACATAGCTGCCCTGGAGAAAGGACAGGCGGTAGTCCTCATCCTTGAGGTACAGGCTCTTCCTCATCCCCCGGGGAAGCTGATCCACAAAACAGAAGATACACCGGTTCCGGCATGTTCGGGGCCGCAGGGGAGGCAACCGCAGGCCCGCGTCGTCCTCATAGGCTTTCTCAATTTCATGCTGTTTCAACCGCCCCCGCGCATTCCGAATAGAAAGCAAAACCCGTTCGTCATGAAGAAAAAACTGGGCGTCCAGCCGGTCGTGAACCGGCTGACCATTGATCTCGACCAGATAGTCCCCGGAGCGAATGCCCGAGCGGTGAGCCGGACTTCCCGGCTCTACCGATGCAATGCGCACCGCCATATGGATCAACTCGCGTTCAGATGCGCGGCCGTTTCGAGGCCGCGTTACGGTGACAACAGTTCTTTCACAGTCCGAACCGCTCTGGTAGCCTCATACCCGTTGACCTCCCCATCCGGCTGGAAAGGGCCGCCGTCCCGCAGTTTCATGACCCCCAGGTCGGTGACCAGCATGATGGCCGCCAGATCCGGGTCCTCATTCGGCACATCGGGGGGCGCCACGACCGTCTCGGCGGACCGCTGACCGGACCAATCCCTCTCTTCGAAGCTGGAGAGAATCTCCCCCATTATGCGGGCGCAATCTCTTCGGGTCATGGCCTGCCGAGGACGAAAGGTCCCGTCATCGAAGACAGCCATCACACCGCAGGCGATGACCGCTGAGATCTCCCGGCTGGCCCAGTGGCCGGAGGCATCCTCCGGCAAGGAGGCATCCTCCGGTAAGGAGGCATCCTCCGGAAAAGCGGGATCATGCCCATCGTCACAGATGCTTTCCAGGGGCAGCTGGCGAGCCAGCAGTGCGGCCAGGTCGGCCCGGCTGATGACCGCCTTTTTGATGATGCTGAAATATTCGGGGGGCAGATCCTCAGGCGAAGATCGGCGCTTAGCCAGATCTCTCCAGTCCTCCATCGCCCCGGAGTGGTTCGGATCCCTGTCCAGCGTTTTCTTATAGTATTCCTCAGCCAGGCTGAATTGACCCGTCCGTTCATATATCAGGGCCAGATGGTAATGAGCTTCAGCCAGGTTCTCTTCCATCTCGATGGCTCGGAGATAATTATCAATCGCTTCCTGGTCATTTCCGCGGGCGGCCGCCACTCGACCCAGACCCACGAAAAGCGGGGCATAAGCCGGTTTCTTGGCCAGCCCCTGACGGAAATAATCCTCGGCTTTCGACCGGTCGCCCATTTCCAGGGCCACCAGTCCCAATCCCTCAAGAGCGGTCACATAATCCGAATCGAGAGCGAGAGCCGCCTGGAAACGATCGGCCGCTTCCTGCAGGCGCGCTTCCCCGAGAAACTTTCGGCCGGCCTCAACATGTGTTTGCGGATGAACGGCGGTGACATCTGGCCCAGGATCGGACCGATGGGCGCAGCCCGCGCTCACCGTCAGGCCGGCCAATAGGACCCCGAACATGATCTTATCGATCGCCATGGTTCAGATCCTCTGAACGGGTGGAATGGCTCCGGCTCGAAAATATATCAGTTCAGCACGATGATGACCCGGCACTCCGATAGAAACTTTAAATGCTGCGGCATACAATGCAGCAGCGCGGCATCTTCATTCTCGATGACCAGCTCAGTCCCCTTCGACCCCCTGGACCTGCGGGCCTCGATCAACAGCGCCCGGGGAGACACCCGATTCATCTTGGCCGCCAGGTTCACATCCTGTTCATAGCTGAGCAGGCCGGCCAGCACGGCTCTGGGACGGCGGGCAAACTGAACCCCGTAAATGATATTTCCCGACTCGTTCACCACCACAGGAGCCAACGCGGGCTGCATGCCGGTGCCGCGGGCGTCGATGACCAGACCGGTATAGGGTTCGGACGGATTCCCCTGCAGACAGAGCAGTTCCAGTTCCTCCGGGATATCGGCATCCTTGGGCCAGGGCTGTCCGCAGACAGGGCAGAGCAGGCCGTCGGGCACTCTTCGTCCATTCCCAGAGGGCGGCAGCAGCAGGTCGATCAATTCCCCGCGGAGAGTCAGCTCGACATCGATCTCCACAGAACCGTCGGTCATGTAGTGGAGGCCTTTTTCACGAAAATTTGCGGCCAGCGATCGAATCCTCTGTTCCAGCACGTCGTCATCATCTATCAGATCCGCAGCAGTTTCATCCGAAGCAATGACCATAGCGTCCAGTGTTGTCATGATCCTTTCGAGAGCATTCCGACGGGCCGACGCCAGAACCTCATCCTTATCGCAGGTTGCCATACTATCGCTATTGTTCTCTCCTCCACCGGTTCCGGTACATTTGATGACCATCCGCCCCCAATCGATGACACCGCCATCGGCCACCTCCTGCATCAGATCTGCCCATGCGGAAGCAGTCATGAGCATCAAGAGCGCGGTCAGAAAGATCAGCGAGCAGAACCTTTGCATATTCATGGCTATCCTCCGTGCGCAGTTTCTCAAATGACTGCCCTCATCGATCGGACCGGCCGTCCGCCTGGTCCTTTCTCCATGACCAGGCCTGACGCATCCGTTCCCGGCTGCGAACCACTGCTTCTCCTGATGGGCACCGATCGTTGGATAGATCCTCCAGAACGCGTCGCAGACGGTTCTTCTGTCCGGCCGGGGCGGTTTCGCCAGCATCGATCCACAGCATCTGTTCTATTCTTCCGAACCAGGTCATCTGGCGTTTGGCGTATTGCCGGGTATTTCGCTTCATCAGGGAAACGGCATCCTCCAGGCTGATCCGTCCGTCCAGCATAGCCAACATTTCCCGATATCCGACCGTGGAAAGGGCGGCCAGGTCTTCCGAATACCCCCGTTCCACCAATCCCTTGACCTCCTCTATAAATCCCCGGGTCACCATTTCATCCACCCGCTGATCGATCCGACGGTACAGCTCCTTTCGGGTACGGTACAGTCCCACCAGAGAGAAAGCCCGGTCAAGTTTACGATTTCGCCCGTCACGATGCCAACGTGTCAAGGGAATGCCGGTTCGTTCGAACACTTCCAGAGCCCGCACGGTTCGAAACAGATCATGGGGATGGATTCGCCTGGCGCTGTCCGGATCGACCCGGCCCAGCCGATGGTGCAACGTGCCGCGTCCTCCCGCCTTCTCCTGTTCGATGAGATGTCGTCTCATATCCGCATCGGCCCCGGGTCCATCGAAGAAGCCCTCCAACAGCGCTTTGATATACAGCCCGCTGCCGCCGGAGACCACCGGGAACCCACTTCTTAGAAAAACATCATCGATAGCTCTGCAGGCCATCTGTGCATAGCGAGCAGCGTCTAAAGGCCGATCGGGATCGACACAATCTACCAGGTGATGAGCCACCTTCCGAAGCTGCTCCGGTCCGGGCTTGGCCGTGCCGATATCCATGTAACGGTAGATCTGACGAGAATCGGCCGAGATAATCTCAGCCCTCATCCCCTCCAGGGCGCTGATGAGGATATCCGTTTTCCCCACCGCGGTGGGACCGATCACAACGGCGACGATGCTCATGCCGGCAGCCCCCTCCCTCGGCCCGGTCGGTCTCAGCGGCCGAACTTCCTGGCCAGTTCCTCCATACTGATCCGAATGATGGTTGGCCGGCCATGGGGGCAGGTATACGGCGAGGAAGTGGCAAACAGCATATTCACCAGTGAGTTCATCTCCTCCTGGGTCAGCCTCTCCCCTGCCTTGATGGCTCCCTGACAGGCGAAGGAACGGGCCAGCCGTTCCTCGCGATCAAGCTCGGCCGTCTGATGAGAGGCCAGATCATCGAGAATATCTCTGAGAACCTGACTGTGACGGCCCATCATAAGCGTCACCGGTTCGGCCTCCACCAGGACCGTTTTGCCTCCGAATGGCCGGACCACAAAACCCAGCTCGGCCAGCAGGTCCTGATGCTCATCGAATAGCTGCAGTTGCGCCTGAGTGAGCTCGACGACCTGGGGAAACAGCAGCTGCTGCGAAGAGTTCGAGGTTTCCTGGAAACTCTTTTTGGCCTGCTCGTAGAGGACACGCTCATGAGCTGCATGCTGATCGATGATCACTACCCCGCTCTTGATGGCGGAGAAAATATAGAGATTGTGGAGCTGCCAGAGGGATATCAGATCACCGCGATGGTGCCCATCCGAAAAGGAGCCCGGCTTCTGTTCAGCGGGACGGTCGGCGAACAGGCTGGCCTGTGAGGCGGTGCCGTGAGCGGTTCGGTCAGCGGCCGGGCCTCTGTTATCGGCCAGATACTCACCAGCGATTTCCCTCACGCCTGGAGCATGTTTTTCGGCGCTGGTCCCGATCATCTGTTCTCTCAGCTCGGGCTGTGGAGTCAGCCGGCTGAGTGCCTTGCCGACCGTGAAGGCCAGCAGATCGTGCATGGCCCGGCTGTCCCGGAACCGCACCTCCCGCTTGGCCGGATGCACATTGACATCCACCAGGCCGGGGTCCGTGGTCATCAGCACCACGGCGGCCGGGTGACGGTCTTTTTGAAAATAACCCTGATATGCTTGAAACAGCCCATGATGGAGCATCTTGTCGACCACCGGCCGCCCGTTGAGGATGAAGATCTGGCGATGCCGGCTGCTTTGCGACATCCCTGGCGTTCCCACACAGCCCTCGATCTGTGTCGGGGCGCTCTGATGGGAGAAAAAGATGGCATCATTCACTATCTCAAGAGGCCAGAGATCAGAAAGCCGCTCCCGGAGATCCTTAGCCGGCCCGAGATTCAGAGTCTGTCGATCACCGTGAAGCAGCTGAAAAGCGATCTGCCGGTGGGCCAGGGATAAATGTGTAATGACCTCGACGATGCGGCGGAATTCGGTCTGGGCGCTGCGGAGAAATTTTCGTCGCGCCGGGGTATTGAAGAACAGCTTTTTTACCGTCACGGTGGTCCCCACCGGCCGGCCGGCTGGCGAGGTCTCGATCAGCTTTCCCCCCTCTATTTTCAAGATAAGGCCGGCGTCGCTGCCTTCTTCCCGGGTGGACAGTTCTAATATCGATACGGCGGCGATACTGGACAGCGCCTCGCCGCGGAATCCGAGCGTCTCGATAGCTTCCAGGTCCTGGTCGTCGACGATCTTGCTGGTGGCATGGCGCCGCACGGCCAGCCGGGCATCTTCGGGCGACATTCCGCAGCCGTCGTCCGAAACCCTGATGAGCTTTTCTCCGCTTCCTGACACCTCCACCCGAAGGCGCCGGCAACCGGCATCGATGGCATTCTCCACCAGCTCCTTGACCACCGACGCGGGACGCTCAACCACCTCCCCAGCCGCGATTCTCGACGCCACCGAAGAAGAGAGGATCTGTATACGCTGAGGCAAAAGCTTTCTCCTGTGAGGATGTGAGCGCTTACGTTCCCTTCAGCTGTTCCTTGATGCGGGTGAGCAGATTGAGCGCCTCCAGGGGCGTGATCCGATCCACATCGGCACTGTTAAGGATCTCCAGGGCCGGATGCTCCCGGGCGGTGAAAAGACTGAGCTGCGGCGAAGAGGCCATCGGGGGCGCATGGGGACCTATGGCCAGGCGGGGAATTTTATTGGGCGTCAGCTCCGCCTCCTCCAGATTGGCCAGCACCTCTTTGGCCCTGGCGATGACGTCAGCCGGCAATCCCGCCAGTCGGGCCACCTGGATACCGTAACTGTGATCGCAGCCGCCCGCGACGATCTTTCTCAGGAAAACGATATGGTCCTGCCATTCCTTCACGGCCACGTTGTAATTCTTCACCCGCGGCAGGATCAGGGCCAGTTCGGTGAGTTCATGGTAATGTGTGGCGAACAGCGTTTTGGCTGAGAGTCCGGGAGTGTTGTGGATGTATTCAGCCACGGCCCAGGCAATGGACAATCCGTCGAAGGTGCTGGTTCCCCGTCCAATCTCATCCAATAGCAGCAGGCTTCGCGGGGTGGCATTGTGAAGAATGTTGGCCGTCTCATTCATCTCCACCAGAAAAGTGCTCTCGCCGGTGGCCAGACTGTCGCTGGCGCCTACCCGGGTGAAGATGCGGTCGACCACGCCAATTTGGGCCTCCCCGGCGGGGACGAACGAGCCCATCTGGGCCAGCAGCACAATCAGACCCACCTGTCGAAGATAGGTCGATTTCCCGGCCATGTTGGGCCCGGTGATGATCAGAATCTGGTCGCTCTGATTGTCCAGCACGGTATCATTGGGAACGAATTCCTCTCCCTGGATGAGCCTCTCCACCACCGGATGGCGTCCCTGGCGGATGATGATCTGTTCGCCCTCGTCCACCAGGGGCCGTCGATAGCCGTTTTCCACGGCCACCACGGACAGAGAGACCAGCACATCCAAGCGGGCCAAGAGCCGGGCATTGGTCTGTATCTCGCCGGCGGCGGCGGCCACGTCATCTCTGATCTCTAAGAAGAGACGATATTCTAATTCCCTGATACGATCTTCCGCCCCCAGAACACGCGCTTCCTGCTCCTTGAGCTCCGGGGTGATGAACCGCTCCGCATTGGCCAGGGTCTGTTTGCGGATGTACTCCTCTGGCACCCGTGAGAGATTCGCTTTGGTGACCTCGATATAATAGCCGAACACTCTATTATAACCGACCTTGAGAGATCTTACGCCGGTCCGCTCGCGCTCCCCCTCCTGCAGCCGGGCGATCCATTCCTTGCCCGAGCCGCTGATCCGGCGCAGGTCGTCCAACTTCTGGTGATAGCCCTCTCGGATCAGGCCGCCATCGTTCAGCGTGGCCGGGGGATCGTCGACTAAACTGGAGCCGATGGTCTCGACCACCGGAAGCATCTCGTTGAGCTGTTCCCTGGTTTCCTTCAACAGACTGGCCGAGGAAGTCTTGAGGGTTTCCTTGATCTTTGGAATCACCTCAAGAGAATCCTTCAATGCATTTAGGTCCCTCGCGTTCGCCCGGCCGCATCCCACCCGGCCGACCAACCGCTCGAGATCAGCGATCTCCTTAAGAGCCGCCATCAGCTCCCGCCGTAACGCCGGATCGTTCACCAGCCCCTCCACGGCGTCCAGGCGTTCGTCTATCCTCTTGCGGTCCAGCAGCGGCTTGCGCAGCCAGCGCTCCAGAAGACGCGCCCCCATCGAGGTCCTCACCCGGTGAAGAACCGATTTGAGTGTGGCCCCTTTGAGCCCCTCCCTGAGCGGCTGGAGGATCTCCAGATTTCTCACCGTCGTGGCGTCCAACATCATGTAATCTTTCGGCGAGACCGTCGACAGAGATCTGATGTGCGTCAGGGCCGACCTCTGGTTATCCTTGAGGTACTGCAGAGCCGCCCCGGCCGCGCCGACGGCCGTATTCATCTTGTCACACCCGAAACCCTTCAGGGAGGCGGTCTGAAAATGCCCGATCAGCGTCTGGTAGGCCTGATCGTAGGAAAAACGCCAGTCTTCGATGCTACTCACCGTGGCCGCGGGCCATATCCGTCCGATGAGTTCCCGGTAATTGTGCTCCCCTTCTGAAGGAACCAAAACCTCTGCAGGAGCCAGTCGTCCCAGTTCGCCCTCGAGCTGGTTCCGCTCCACCTCCTGCAGCTCAAACTCACCGGTGGAAAGATCCACCGCAGCCAGCCCGGCCAGGCCGTTCCTGATATCGATGGCCAGCAGATAGTTGTTCCGTTCCTGTGAAAGAATTCGTTCAGAAACGGTCGTTCCAGGAGTAACCACCTGAACGACATCACGTTTAACGATTCCCTTGGATTCTGACGGATTCTCGATCTGCTCACAGATGGCCACTTTATATCCCGCCTTGATGAGACGGGCCACATAGCTGTCGGCCGCATGCCAGGGAACTCCGGCCAGAGGCACCTTGGCCGACTTCCCATGGGCCCGAGAGGTCAGCGTGATCCCGAGAACCCTGGAGGCGATGGTGGCATCCTCGTAAAACATCTCATAAAAATCGCCCATTCGAAAAAACAACAGACAGTCCTGGTGTTTTTTCTTGAGGCTTTGATATTGAGCCATCATGGGCGTCATATGGGCCATGTTCTCATCCCGGCAAAGGCTAAAATCGTACTTTTTCAGCTCCACCAAAATATCATAAAGGAATAGATAAGTCAAGTAATTTTTTATGTTTCAATGGCCTCTTTTAAACAATATTCTACCCCTTGTATGACCTTATTTTCCAGACACAAAAAAACGGCCTCGAACACACCTGAGGCCGTGAAACCGGAACAACCTGTGAGCAATCTTATCGTCGGATCACCTGATAAGGCAACCCCCTGTCTCTCTCCAATTTTTCAGCCACGGGGAGCGCGTCCTGCCGGGTCTGATAGCGACCGACCCAGATCAGATACAGGGTCCGATGACGGCCGGCTCGCTTGATCATCTCCACCTCATAGCCCCAGGATCTCAGTTGAGATTGCAAATTCAGCGCATTCGATCTTTTACCGAAAGCGCCCACCTGAATCGTATAGTCTCCGTCGCCGGGCTGTGATTCCGATGTCGGCTCTTTCTCCGATCCACCCCATACGGTCAACTGGCGTTGAGCCTGTTTGCCCTGATAGGTGCCGGGGTAGGATCGCACCAGCCGGTTGAGAATTTCAACGGCCTGTGATCGCTCTCCCAGGGCCTCATGAACCTCAAACAGACGGAACAGGATCACCGGGATCAGGTCGTTTTTACTGCGAATCCGAAGAAAAGTCTGACATCGAACCTTGGCGGAAGAATAGTCCTGCTTCATATACAGGACATCGATCAGACCCAGCTCACCCCAGGCATTGAGGGTAGAATCGGGATATCTGTCGATGAGACGCCGAAAATGAACGGCCGCGGTATCGGCCGCGCCGATGGCCAGTTTGGAACTGGCCAACCAGTAGAGAGCATCCGCTCGAAGTCCGGAATCGGCATAATCCCGCAGGAGAGATTCGAAATCCTTGGCCGCGGTAAGGTAATAACCCACCGCAAAATGGTACTGGGCTATGCCGTAAAGTACCTGGTCGGCCCGTTGATGCTGAGGGTAGAGCGATAAAAAACGCTGCCGATAAGCCAGCGCCCGGTCGGCATTCGGCTCCAGCTCACCGAGGTAGAAAAGAATGTCGGCATCGTCGGGATCGTTCTCCAGAAGCAGGATAAACTGCTCCCGGGCCTGGTGAAACGCTCCGCTGCGGTACAGCTCCACGGCCTTTTCAAGGCTGGGCTCAGCTGCCGCCGTCATCGCCGCAGCTAGCACCGCGATAAGAAGCAAGCCGGCCTCTCTCCGGGGCCGGCAAAAACGGAGAAATCTGCGCATATGAGATGGCCTTTACAGATCAAACGTCCGCCACTGCCGGCATTGTGGACAGCGCCATAAAGGCTGCCGGGAGTGATAGCCGCACTGTTGACAGACAAACTCCTCGGGAGACTTGAGGATCATATCCTCCAGCAGGGTGGCGATCTCTTCATGGGCCCCCATCTGTCCATAGATGGTGATCATCAGTTTCTGAAGAGCCAGGTTGTCCGGCTGAATCTGATGGGCCTTTTGACAGGTTTCAAGCGCTTCCTGGACATCACCCTTTTTCTCCTGAATATTAGCTAACGCTATAAGTGCTTTTATATTATTTGAGTCCTGTTCCAGGAGTTCCCGGTACAGCCTGGTCATCTCACCGAACTTTCCCTGATCGAAAAGGGTTTTTTCCAGTCGTTGGAAGACCAGATAGGCCTGTGGAGGAACGGCCTTCAGGAGTTGTTTCCAGCTATCGATCGCCTCATCGAGCCGCCCTTCCTCTTGATAGGCATCTCCCAGGCCGAGGTATGCGGCAGCACAATGGCGCCACCGTCGAATGGCATCCTTATATTTCAGACGCGCCTTGTGATACTGTTTTTGTGAAACCAGGTGATGCCCCATAAAGACCTCATAGAGAGCCAGCAGGGCATCGTCTCTTTGATCCGTAATCTTGAAAATATTTTCCCGGACAGAAAGGGCCTGAGCCCAGCGCCCCTGCTGTTCATGGATCTGCACCAGCTGCTGGAGAGCCCAGAGATCCTTCCGATCGATCGATAGCAGCTCCTCCAGTGTGGCCGAGGCCCGATCGGTCCGTTCGATCTCAAGATAATCCAGGGTCAGGCTCTTCAGGATATCCTTGCGGTCACTGGCCCTGAGTTCTCCCCGCACGGTGAGCTGCCGATGGATTTGCAGAGCTCTATTGACCTCTCCCCGCTCTCGCAGGATATCTCCCAACCTGAGATAAGCGTCGATGTTGCCTGTCTCACGTGCCACCACCATTTTTAAATGCCGGAGCGCTCCCTCCTGGTCTCCCCGAATGAGTTCACGCAGCGCCTCAACGTAGTACTCGGCCGAGGAGCTCCGGCGGAACCGTCGGAATCGAATCAGCCCAAAGGCCACCAATCCGAGGACCACAACGATCAGGATGATGATGATGGCCTCGGTGGACACCACTGGTTTGGATGATATTTGCGCCAGGAATAGGATCATCGATCGATACCCTCCAAAAGCGGCATAAGGTTAAGCGGACATCATCCCTCTACCGGCGCCTCTGCTATCTCCCCTTCCAAAGGAAGGTTGCGTAAGGCGGTGAGTTCGTCGACCAATTTTCTATTGGTCCTTTCCACCGAATGGATCTTGGAATGCAGCTGTAAAACGTGAAAGATGGACACCAGGAACCACACCAGAGTTCCTACGACGAAAGCGGCAAAGAGAAAATAGATCAGAGGACCGTGAAAGGTTTTCGGTCCCATCTTGACATAGGTAGCTTGTTCTTTGTCCATGTTATGGACGGCAAATGCCAAGATCAACAGCATGATGAGAACGATAAAAAACCATCTCAGAACCCACATGGCCGCACCTCCTGACCCTGGTGAAAAATATCCTTGGCGGACAAACCGCCTGTACAGGCTGGCCGGAATAGGCTGGTCTGTGACTATTGATCAATGCTTATTGACCAGTATAGGCTGGCATACGATAATTAACTTTTCGTTGAAAGTCAAGGCAAAACGGGCTCACCCGA
>Ga0272444_10001311_pt1 | contig 24192 bp, 26 predicted proteins | sample SSMForm13_FD_201033 | JGI IMG/M metagenome (GOLD analysis project Ga0272444, IMG submission 201033) | Marine sediment archaeal communities from Little Sippewissett salt marsh, Falmouth, MA, United States - SSM-Form-13 | ecosystem: Environmental > Aquatic > Marine > Wetlands > Sediment ...
CTCCGGTGTCAAGACCCTCACTCACTCGGACATCGGTTTGCTCGCAAATCGCCGCGCCATGGACTAGAGTGACGCTCGTTCGACATGAGTCTCTCGTTAAGGAGGACCCCCGATGAATAACGACGTCCTGCGATTCATAACAAAGCGGCGATCGGTCCGCCGCTTCACCGGTGAGCCGGTCGAGCGCGAGAAGCTCGACATTGCACTCAAGGCAGCGATGGCCGCACCGTCGGCCAGCAACGCCCGGCCGTGGGAGTTCCTCGTCGTGATGGATCGCGAAAGGGTGCGAGCGATCTGCCAGGCCCATCCGTACGCCCACTTCGGCGTCGATGCCGCGGCCGTCGTTCTCCCGTTCGGGAAGAAGGAGGGCTACCGTTGGTTCGATCAGGACATGGCGGCAGCAACGGAGAATCTGCTCCTCGCGCTGGCCAATCTCGGCCTCGGCGCAACGTGGTGCGGGATGCCTGACGAGATGCAGGAAACGATTAGCAGGCTCGTCGAGTTCCCCAAGGATCTCTACATTTTCGCCCTGATCCCCGTCGGCGTCCCCACCGCTGAGGTTCCGGCACGGACGCAATACGAGCCGAAGCGGGTGCACTGGGAGCAGTTCTAGGCGCCAAGGTCACCTGTCCGACGGCGACTCCTCCGTCTCGGGCAGCGGCTCGGGGTGCTGCGCTTTGCGCTCCTCCGCTTCGTCCTCGATACGCCGGAGCGGACGCATCCACAGCCCGGCGAACCCGCCGAGAGCAAGCACAGCCGCGGCGATGCCGAACCACGATCGTACGCCAATCACATCAGCGATGGGCCCTGCAATCGCGAGACCGAGCGGGTTCATCGCCGTTGCCAGACTCCCCATCAGTGAGCCGACTCGCCCCTGCATGGAAGGATGAACGACTCCTCGGAACGTCGCCCTCAGACAGCCGTTCCCGATCGCCATCAGGCCCCCGGCGAGGAAGAACCCCGCAACGGCAACGTAGTACAACCGACTGGGCGCCGTCGCGACCAGCAGCAACGCCCCGCCCATCGCGACCACCGCGATCAACGTGGTCACGATCTTCTTCCGGAAGCCGCCCCAAGCGCTCAGCACGAGGCCGCCGAGAACCATCCCCAACCCAAGCGCCGAGTTGAACCACCCGAGCATCGCCGCCTCCCCTCCGAACCCCTTGAGAACGAGGATCGGCGTGAGCGAGAACGCGGGTGAGAGCGCGAAGTTGAGCACGATCAGAAGTCCACACAGCGCGACCAGGCCCCGCCAGGCGAGGACGTACTTCAGGCCGTCGCGGAAATCGACCCAGAAGCGAGGTTTCTCTCCGTCGCCTCCCGGCATCGGTTCCGGCTGCGGAATCGCAAACAGGCACAGCGGCAGCACGGCGAACACGGCCGTCGAGAAGTCGAGCATCATGATCCCGTGAAGCGGAAGCAGCGCAACGAGCAAGGCACCAAGCAGCGGGCCGATGATCCCAAGCCCTCCGTCGATGATCTGATTGAGGCCTTCGACACGGGCGTAGTGCTGTCTTGGGACGATCAGCGTAATCGAGGCGGACATCGCCGTGTGATGGAACGCGCCGCCGAACGACCGTGCGAGCATCACCACGTAGACGTGCCAGATCTCCATCGCCCCCGACCAGAACAGGTACGCCAGCCAGAGCGAGACGAGCGCAATGAACGAATCGGAAAGGATCATCACCCGCTTGCGGCTGAGCCGATCGACGAGCACCCCAATGAACGGCCGAAGCAGGATGGAGGGAGCCATCGCGACGAGCGACGCGGTCGCCAGGACCGTCGCCGATCCAGTCTCCTTCGTCACCCACCAGATCAGCGCGAACTGCGCCGCGACCGATCCGACGAGCGACAGGGACTGCCCGGTCCAGATCGTGAAGAATCGCGCCCTCCAGCCCTGCTCCATGGTGTTGTCTCCTCCTGTCGGCCCGTTTCTCGGGCGATGTGCGGATTGCCGCCTGTCGTCTTGCGGTACGAACGGATCGTGACCTCCACATCTCGCTTCTCATAACGCTCGGGGATTCTGAAGTGTTGAGCGGCCCGCCGAACGGGTCGGTTCCTCGCGCTAGTCGGCGCCCACGTCGAGCCCGACGCGAAAGCCGACGGCAACAGCGCCACAGAGCCGATCGAGCAACTCGGCATATCGGCCCGCCCACCGCTCGATCGCCTTCAATGGCTCGTCGATCGGAGCGTACAGGATGGCGACTACGTCCGTCGTCTCCGGCTGGATCTTCGTCGCCATCGAATCCTTCACCGGGTTGCCGCACGGCTCCCAACCGTCCTCGGTCAGCCGGCAGACGAGGAGGAGGTCCTGCAGATCGATCGATTGGCCAGATGGATTGAACACGTACGACTCGTCCGAAGCACCGTGCCTCAGAAGCAAGTGCCGTCCGGAGAGGCCCGCATCGAAGATCGAGCCGGGAAGGCCGGACTCGAGGCTGACGATGTTGTTCGCGTCCACCGGACCGTTGACCAGGGGGAACGAATCGCTCAATGCCGCTCGAAGGAGAAACTCGCTCGCCGGCTTGCTCCGTCCACTCGGCTTGTACTTGCCGTACCGGAGCATCTTCCGGACGCGCTGGCGCATCTCTGGCGGGACGAACTCCTCGCCAGCCGCCCCAACGCGATCAAGGAGCCGTTCCAGCATCGCGGGCATCGCTTCCGTCGGGACGGGAGGCTCGATCCCCTCGCCCCAGACCAGCGCGGGAACGACCGGTGAGGGCGTGAGGGACGGATCGGATTCGAGTCGATACTCGCGATGTGTCATGGCGGACCCTCCCCTACGCTACGTCTCGCGCTGCGGCGTGTTGTCGAAGAGCAATTCGAAGCTTGCGCTCACATCGCTTGCGACAACCGTGTACGCCCCGGCGGGCACATCGACAACATAGGATTCGGTCGTCGTCACGTACGGCCGGATTACCTGAGCACAAACTGCGTCGGCCGGGCGGCGCATCCTCACCGCCGGCATGAATGTGTTCCCCTCGAGCTCTGCACGATTCCATCTACGTCGATGCAGGCGTCCGGGACGGATCCATGCATCCCGGCACAGACCTGAACTGGGAATGACTCGAGGATCGCGATCTGAGTCGTCTCCGCCGCGGCCCCCGTACACGTACTCCGTTTTCAGCGAGTCACATCCGTCGGCACCCGCAATCGACGCGAGGAGCGCCGCGGTGATCACGACGCGCTCAGTCCTCACGGTCGGCTTCCTCGCGTCCATATCCCCATCATCCTGGCGGGGAGACTACATGTCAACGGGAGATCGCTCGAAGCGGAACCGACCTCGACGGACGTGGTAGATGATGCAAACCGCATCCGACAAGGAGGAACTCGATGCTCCATCAACACCCACACCGAACCCGGCGTTGGTTCGGCCTGGCGCTGGCTGCCACATGCCTCGTGACCGCGGTGTTCCTGATCGGCTCGGCTCCGAGCCCCGGCGACAACGCGGTCCTGCTGTTTGGGATCGGCGTTCACATCGAGCCGTTCGGCGCGTGCGTCAGCCCCATCGCCCTCGACGCCGGCGCAAGCCCGATCGGCGCCGCGTCCAATCGAATGGACTACCGCCGCCAAGCCGACTTCGAGCGGCACGTCGACGACCTCGCACGGCTCGCTGACGTCGTCGAATCGCACGGCGGTCTCCTCACCGTTCAGGCGCAAACCCCGTTCACCACATCGGCGACCGAGTTTGGCAGCACCGTCCTGGCCGATCTTGAGGCGCGCGGCCACGAGTTGGCTCTCCACTTCCACGAGGACGCGCACCTCGGCCGAGGCGCCGAGAGCCTCCCGGCGTCGGTCTGGACCGCGGTGATGCTCGAGGAAGTCGAGTTCATCCGTGCTGCCGGGGTGGAGGGGCCGATCCGGTATTGGAGCGGAGGAAACCTCTTCATCGATCTGTACGACGCGGCCGCCGCCGCCGAGCTCGGGATCAACAGCGATTGGAAGAACCCGAATACGCAGAGCACACCGGATCTGCTCACGGGGATCCACCCGTGGCGTCCTGCCGGCGGGACCGAAGGGAGCGATGTCCTCCGATTCGCGCAACACGATCCGGGGGGCCCGATCGTCTTCCTCCCCGAGGGCGCTTTCGACACCGAGCTCTCTGCAGACAAGCAGCGGATCAAGGACGAGGGAGGGCTCGATGCCTGGCTCGACGTCCTCGAAGCGGCGCTTCTCGCGTCCCTGGCGGACGTCCACCCGGATCGTGTGAACGTCTTCCACTTCACCGCGCACCCGGGCGAGTTCGTCGGCAACCCCAATGCTCCGTACGAGGAACTCGATCGCTTCCTGACCCAAGTCGTCGATCCGCTCGTCGCCGCGGGGAGGATCGCGTGGGCGACGTTCTCCGAGATGGCCGACGCGTTTGCGACGTGGGAGGAGACCCACCCAGGCGTCGATCCGCGAACGCCGACCAAGTAGACTGGCGGACGTGCGGCGGCCCGGCGACGGCGCAGGCCCCCCGTCCTGCCATTGCCTCTCGCTTGGCGCCGCCGCCACGCCCGAGTATCGTCTGGCGCCACAAGCACGAAGGGCACGGATCCAAGAAGGAGGTCCCTTGCGCCGCTTCCTGATCGATACCGACACCGCTTCGGACGACGCCGTCGCGCTCGTCATGGCACTCAATCACCCGGACGTTCAGGTCGAGGCGATCACCGTTGTCGCCGGCAACGTGCCGCTCGAGTACGGGGTGCAGAATGCCCTCTACACCGTGGAACGATGCGGGAAGTCCGTCCCCGTCCATGCCGGCATCGACAGGCCGATGCTCCGGCCGCTGGAGACGGCCCAGTTCTGCCACGGGGACGACGGCCTCGGCGACATTGGCCTGCCGTTGTCCGGTCGAACTCCGGCGAACGGGCACGCCGTCGACGTTCTCCTCGACACCGTCCATCGCTTCGCCGGCGAGATCACGCTCGTGACGCTCGGACCGCTGACCAACATCGCCACCGCGCTGCTGCGCGACCCGAGACTCGTGTCGAACGTCGAGCGGTGCGTAGTCATGGGCGGAATCGGCTTCGGGTACGGCAACATCATCCCGGCAGCGGAGTACAACATCTGGGTCGATCCCGATGCGGCGAGGATCGTCTTCGAGTCGGGGCTTCCGATCGTCATGGTCGGGTGGGACGTCTCGCATGAGCACGCGACGTTCACCGCCGAGGAAGCGGCGAAGCTGCGCGGCGTCTCCGATCTGGCCGCGTTCTGCGTCGACATCCAGAAGGCGCTCCGACAGTTCGGAATCGACTACCTGAAGCAGGATGGGTTCGATCTGCCCGATCCGATCGCAATGGCGGTGGCGCTCGAGCCGGACGTCGCAACCGTCGTCAAGCACCTGCGCGTAGACATCGAAACGAAGAGCGAGCTGACCCGCGGGGCGACGATCGTCGATCACCTTCGCGTCACCAGGAAGGAGCCGAACGCAGACGTCGTCCTCGAAGCATCGCGCGAACGGTTCCTCGAGGTTCTCTACGCCGCGGTCCGGTAGCCGGGAGATCAAGATTGAGACCCGATAGACCCTCGATCGCCGTCGTCGGAAGCGTCAATCAGGACCTCGTCGTGGAGTTGCCCCGGATGCCCGCGCCGGGCGAGACGCTTCACGGGCGCCGCGTCTCGTTCTTCCCGGGAGGGAAAGGGGCAAACCAGGCCGTCGCTGCCGCCCGGCTCGGTGCCGAGGCCTCGCTCTTCGGCAAGGTCGGCGACGACCCGTTCGGCCAACGGCTTCTCGATGCTCTTCGAAGCTCAGGCGTCGAGGCCGGCGGCGTCGAGATCGAGCCGGACACCGCGTCCGGACTGGCGATCATCTGGATCGACGACACCGGCAACAATGCGATCGCTCTCGGTGCAGGGGCCAACGGATGTGTGGATTCGAGCTACATCGAACGCTATCTTGATCGGATCGCGGAGGCTGACGTGCTCCTCCTCCAGCTTGAGATCCCCATCGAGACGGTTGGGTTCCTGCTCCGAGCACTCCCGCCGACGAAGCCGCTTGTAATCCTCGATCCGGCCCCGGCACAGGATCTGACGCCGCTACCGCTCGAGCGGATCGACATCCTGACGCCCAACGAGCACGAGCTGCACACCATCAGTGAATGTGGCGACATCGAGTCTGGCGTGCAGCGACTCCTCGACGCAGGAATCGCGAACATCGTCTGCACGCTAGGAGAGGACGGCGCCATCTGGGCCTCCGCGGAGCGAGCACCCCGACGCTTCGCCTCACCTCACGTCCGTACCGTCGACACAACGGCCGCCGGTGACGCGTTCAACGGCGCGCTTGCCTGGGCGATCCGTAGCCGGACACTCGATGAGGCAATCCGGTTCGCGGTCGCCGCCGGGGCGCTGGCGACGACGGTTCGCGGGGCACAGCCATCGCTGCCGAATCGGGAGGACGTGACCGACCTCTTCCGATCTCAGCCAAGCCAGCTGGCGGCTTGAGGCGAATCGACTCGGATTCAGTGTGCCGTCAGCAAGGACGAGGGCGTGCCAGCCGTGCTTGAAGCTCGGCTGGCACGTGCAGGAACGGAGCGTCCGATTGGGTCCATCCGTTCTTGCGTCTTGCGAGCTAGTGGAGTTGGGTCAGTGCGCCGTTAGGAGAACAAGGACGATTCCGTTGTCTTCGGTCATCGGTTCGAGTGCCTTACCGACCAGCGCGCACGGGCACGGTCCGGATCCGCCCCATCGCATGGCGTAGCCGGGTCTTGAGGAGGCGACAAGCAAGTCGCCGGGCAAGATCGGTCCGCCCTCGTCGGTAACGTAAGTGGGGATGATTCCGACCAGCGCGAGCAACGCTTGTTGCTCAAACACTTCCGAGTGCCCCAGAACCACGCCCGGCCTGGTCGAGATCACCCCGGCGACCGATTGAGAGCACACCACGCTCGAGAGACGATACGAGCCCGCGTTGTCCGGATCGAGTTCGACGACCGATCCCGGTGTTACCGACTCCGAAACGCTCACCCACTCGGCGACATCGGCCGCGCCGGTCTGGAAGGACGTTGCGTAGACCGTCGAATCAGCGAGGACGGTCCCGTCCGAAGCAACCCGGAACACCGCCGCGGTTGCCGGCGGCCCGGTCGTCGCGCACGTTGTGGACGACCAGCCCGTCTCGTTCTGGTTCCCCGACTTGTCGCGTGCCTTCACGCGGTAGCAGTACTGCGTCGAAGCCAGCAGCCCCACGTCGCTGTACGTGGCGCTGTCCCGCCACCCACTGTCGTCCCCGCCGGGGTTGCCGCTCGTCTCCTCGAAGTAGTACTCGACCCCGCTGGGATCGGTCGCGGTCGCCGCCGTCATGCTGATCGTCGTCGTGGCAGTCACGCTCGGCGCGACGTCCCACGTCATCGGATCCGGTGTCGGAGGTGTTGTGTCCGAGGGATCGTTCCCCGTCCCCTGAATGCTGAAGTCGTAAGGATTCTCGTTGAGGTCGGTGTTGCTGATCGTGACCGTCGCGGTTCGGACTCCGGCAGCGCTCGGGCTGAACTGGACGGTGAACGACGTCGAGGCGCCGATCCCGAGCACCGAGCCGGGCTGGGCCGTCACAGCGAAATCGGCGGCGTGCACGCCGCTGATCTGCACTCTCGGTGAGCCGTTCAAGCTCAGTGGATACGCGCCAGTGTTGTGGACCGTGAAGGTGTGGAAGTCGGAACTTCCGAGGTCGACGCTCCCGAAGTCGGTGTTGTCGGGTGCCGACGGGCTCGTGTCCCCATCGGGAATCGAGTGGCCGAGTCCGCGCACGTCGATCTCCGGCTCGGCCAGCGTCACGATGGTGATCCCCATGTGCAAACCTCCGCCATAGGAGCCGCCCCACGTCATCGTGTGCGTGCTGTAGTCCCACGTATCGCGGATGTACATCAGGTTCGACGAGTCATCGTAACCGACCCCGACCATCGTGTGCCCTTCGAGATGGATCATCACCGGCCGGCCGGCGTCGATCTCGGCCTTATAGTCGGCGAACGTCGCGCCCTGCGTTGCCGGGCCGTACTCCGTACCGGGGCCGTCCCAGTCGTAGCCCAACAGGACTCGGTTGTACCTGTCGATGACCGTGTATCCTCGAGACTCGTAGAACAGCTGCAGTCCGTAGCCGCCGTCATCTGGAAACGTCCCGCTCCACTTGGTGCCGCTCGGGTTGTACCAGAACGTCGTCGAACCGTCGTTGTTCCCATACGCGGCCTGGTTTGTCTTCATGTAGTCGGCGGTGCAGTCCCCGTACGCATGCTCGGACCACGAGGGATCGAGAGGATCATCAGGATCATCGACAAACGGGTCCGGTCCGGGGTCGAGGTAGCAGACCCAGTAGTCGTCAACGTGCCCGAGAGCAATCCGGCCGTCGAGTCCGCTTCGTGTCGCGCTCAACGGGCACTGGGCCCTCCAAGCGGAGCAGCCGTCCTGCCACAGTCCCCAGGAGCTGTTGTCCATCGGGATGACACCGCCGTTCATCGGACCGGTGTACATGAGCGGGTAGCCCACCCGATCGTAGTATCCGGCGATCATCGCCCCCGACGTAGCGGAGCATCCGAAGCACCAGGTGAACGCGGGGACGTTGGGCAAGACGTTGATCCCGGCTTCGGGATGCGGCTGAGGGACCGTCGCTGCTGTTCTCGGGAACCCCGGCGGCGGATCCGGCGGCCCGGAGATGATGACCTTCACCACGTCTTCCCCGCCGACCGCCGTGAAGCCGACGGCGAAATACGGATTCACTCGAACCACATGGACGCTCTGCGCAGCCAGGGAGTCCGCCGGCCCTGAAGCCAGCGCCAAGGCACCGATCAGCCCCATCCAGACAAGAAGTCTGCCAGTTCGTCTCTTCGCCGTTCCTCCCACCTTTCTTGCCTCCTCGGCCCGCCGATCCACCCGGCCACACTGCATCCTACCCCCTGCTAGCGAAACCGCCACCCTCCGGGTAACCGAGCGCGGTGTTTCGCCTCGGTGTTCCAGACAGCTATCGAGGCGGGTACTGCGCGAACCGCACGGGATCCTGCCTGTAGTACCCCCGCAGCTCGGCGTACAGCTCGGGATGGTGCGCTCGAAGCAACCGTGGGCGAGTGAAGAAACACTCGGTGGCGACAGCGAAGAACTCGGCCGGGCTGGTTGCGCCGTATCGGTCGAGGATCGTTTCTTGGCCCGACGCAGTGTCGCGGCGGAGCCGCTCGAACTCCGTTCCGAGAATGCGAGCCCATACCACGTACCTCGACCGATCGGGCAGCGGCGGCGCGCCTTTCGCGGCACCGTTCTCTGCGTCCAGCTGATGGGCGAACTCATGCAGCACGACGTTCCGGCAATCTCCGACGTCCGAGGCCGCCGCTTCGACGGCGTCCCACGAGAGGACAACCGCCCCGCGAGGCGACGACTCCCCGAGACGCGTCTCGGCTCGGTCGGTGACGATCCCCGAGGCCTCCCACACGGTTCGCTCGGCGACATACGCGCCGGGATAGACGATGATCGTGTACAGCCCAGGGTAGCAGTCGGACTCGCGGTGAAGAAGCAGAATGCAGGCATGCGCAGCGATCGTCACCCGGATCTCATCGCTGATCGTCAGACCTCCGGCGCCCTCGAACCGCTTCTCCGCGAGGAAGACCTGAACATGTCCCTTCAGCTCGCTCCGATCGGATTCGGGCAGCCGACGGTAGATCGGGACGTTCCGCTCGAGGATCGGCTCCCAATCGCCGGGAAACGGACGCGCCCGAATACGGGATCTGCGACGCTCACGAAGCCAGGCTCGCACTGGATCTCCTCTCTTCGTGCTCGCCTAGACGAGCCCTATCCCTCGTCGGCGAAGCTGATTTGCGGAACCGCTCGCTCGGCGTCGTCGATCTCGAAGAACAGCTCCCGCCCAAACCCGAACATCGACGCGATCAAGTTCGACGGGAAGACCTCGATCCGCGTGTTCAGATCTCGAACGTTGGCGTTGTAGAAGCGGCGTGCGGCCTGGATCCGGTCTTCGGTGATCGTCAATTCCTTCTGCAGTCCGAGGAAGCTCTGGTTCGCCTTCAGGTCTGGGTAGGACTCCACGACGGCGAACAGCTGCCTCAACGCGCCGACAAGAGCGTTTTCATCGCGCGCCTGCTCGGCGGGAGTCCCCGTGGACGCCACGGCGTTGGCGCGGGCATCGATCACCGCCTGCAGCGTCTCGCGCTCATGCGACGCGTATCCCTTGACCGTCTCCACCAGATTCGGAATCAGGTCGTATCGACGCCTCAGCTCCGTATCGATCGTCGACCAGCTCTCGCTGACGTGCTGGCGCAGACGAACGAGCTTGTTGTACGTTCCGATCCCGTAGAGCAGAACGAACCCCACAACCCCAATCACAACGTAGACGGTGATCATCCCGGCTTCTTCCCTCCTTGCTGTCGTACAACGTATTCGGGCATCCGGTCGAGAATCCCCTCCGCTGCGACAATCGCCGACTCGAACGTCTCGACGTTGAAAAGCCGATTCCGCCACGCGATCACGTGGCGATCATCGAACTCGATCGAGAACCTCGGCATCGAGAGGAGGAACTCCATCGTCCGCTGGTGGAGCACGTCATAGGCCCACCGCTTGTCGGCCGCCTTGACGTGGAACTCCCGGCTGAACTCGGCCGACTCGAAATCGATATCATCGAGGCCGAAGAACTCGGTCACCCGGTCGAAGACGTTCTCCGAGCGGATCCGCAACGGCTTCAACGGAACGTTGCTGCGGAGGATCATCGCCGAGAAGTGGTGCGTTTGGCGGTTCTTCCCCGAACCGGTGACGTAACGATAGTCGAACGCCGTGACCCGGCGCCCGTTCCAATCCCCCTCGGCGATGCTTGACGCGAAGCGGCCATACCCCCTCCGCAAGCAGCCAAAGGCCGGGTACCGTTCATCGAAGCCGCTGTCCCGCTCCGGTCGAAACGTCAGCCCTTTCCGCGACGCCCAGGCAGCCAGCTCCTTGCGCCGTTTGGCACGACACCAGACGCCAAACGCGATCAAAGCAGCCAATCCTATTACAGCGAGGGCGTAGACACCGGGCATCTTCTCTCCCCCCCTCGGTCGGATGCACTGACTGTAGCCGGAATAGAGTCGGCCTCCAACCCGCGCCTGGCATTCCTCGGCACCACGATCATAGAATCCGCAAAGAACGGAGGCCCGATGAAGCACCAGCTCGCTCGCCTGATGCCTTTGGCCATCCTGATCGGCCTTCTCACGACGGTGTGGGAGTACGCCTCGTCCAAGCTGCCCGCATCCACCGAGGGTCCTGCGGTCTTGGTTCAGCAGGGCGGATCGATCCAGGCCGCGATCGACGACGCCGCCTCCGGAACTACGATTGTCCTCGAAGCTGGCGCCTTCCGGGAAAGCCTCATCATCGACCGCTCTGTGACGGTACGCGGCTCCCCCGACGGAACGGTGCTCGAGGGGTCGCGATTCGGGGCCGCCCTTCTCGTCATCGGCGACGACACACGAGTCCGCATCGAGCAGCTCACCGTGACCGGCGGACGTGGATTTCGCGGCCACGGAATCCAGACGGAAGACAACGCAGCCGTCGAGCTGGTCGGCGTGACGTCCACCGGGAATAGCTGGTGTGGCGTTTGGGCGAGGGATCGCTCGACACTGGTCCTCGAGGACTGCCGTCTGACGGCGAACAAGACGTTCGGCCTCTACACGTGGGACTTCGCGCGGGTCGAGCTGCGCGACTGCGTAATCTCGGCAAACGGCACACACGGCATCGTTGCGCTGCACGCCTCCGAGATTGCTCTGCTCGACTGCCACATCGCTGAGAACTGGTCCGGACTGTGGGCGTGGGACGGTGTACGCCTTCGCGCGACGAACACCGACATCACCGACAACGACACCCAGGGCGTCGTCGCCCAGAACGCTGCCCTCATCGAACTCGCGGGTAGCAGTGTCTCAAACAATGCGGACTGCGGGTTGTGGTTCTGCCAGTCCAGCCGTGGGGTGCTCAGAGAATGCCTCATCCAGGACAACGGACGCGACGGCGTCTTGATCGAACAGGACGGGATCGTGGAGTTCTACTGCTGCACGATTCTCGGCAACGCGTGGACAGGGATCCGCGCCGCCGCTCCCGAGTGCGTCGGAGGGTTCGACCCGGCCAGTCCCTACAAGGGCTGGATCGTCGGCGAAGCGAACGTCGTGCCTGGGCCGGGATCCGAGCACGGGAACCACGAAGCGGCGCTATGCCCGACGTATCCCGGATCGTTGTGGCCCCCTGGCTTCCTGGCCGAGGGACGGTAGCCGAGTCGGTCCCATCGGCGTCCGCCCTACGTCTCTACCTCGACACCGCGGTTCCGGAGTCGCTCGATCACCTCGGAGGCAGCCGAACCGGAGCCGAGATTCAGTGGCGTATCGCGCAGATCGACAAGCTCGAGATCGGGCAGCTCGAGAAGCTCGGAGATGTCGTTCACCTGCGTGCCGCTCAGATTGAGAGTGCGAAGCTCCCACAGCGGGAGGAGCGGCTCCAGATCGGCAATCGGATTGCCGCTCAGGTCGAGCGACTCGAGGTGGCGGAGCGTCGAGATCGGCCAGGCACTCTCAAGTTCATTGCCCGACACGTTCAGCACGCGCAACTCGTCGAGGACCGCCAGCGGGCCAACGTCGGTCAGCCCGTTCCGCGAGACATCCGCCTCCTGCAGCTTCGGGAAGCGAAGAAAAATGCCGAGATCGATCAGATCGACGTCAACCAAATGCAGCGTCCGAAGCTCGTCCAATTCAGAGAGCGGAGCGAAGTCCGCGATCTCCATGCTCTCCAGCCCGAGATCCTCGAGGTCGGGGACCGCGTCGACGACCTCAACGAGACTGTCGACAGCGATGTCGCTCAGCCAGAGCACCGTCAGTTCGGGAAGCCATCGAAGCGGCCCGAAGTCGGAGATCTCGGTGGACACCAGGGTCAGCGAGTGCAGCTCCTCCATCCGTCCTAGCGCGGTGAGATCGAGCGGACTGGCGCTCTCCAAGTAGAGGTCTTCGAGCTCGATGAGCGCGTGAACCGGGTCGAGATTGCATCCATCGACGCACGTGACAGAGAGGTTGTTCAAGTTCACCAACGACCGAAGCGGAGCAAGACTCGCCACGGAGTTGCCGCGAAGTGCGAGCCGCTCCAGGAAGACGAGTCCCTCGAGCGGGGAAATGTCGCGAATCGCGTTGTCGGCTAACGTTAGTTCGACGAGCCGAGGCAGCGAACTCAGCGGCGTTAGGTCCTCGATTTCGTTGTCATCGAGGTGGAGCTTTCGTAGGACGTCCAGATCGCCAAGCGGAGAGAGATCGCCGATCTCGTTACTGCGGAAGTCGGCGTCTCGAAGTGACGTGCAATTTCCGATTCCCGACAGATCACCGATGCCACGATGGCCGGCGTCCAGGACCGTCAGCCACGACACGTCGTAGTCGTACAGGGTGCCCGATGACTTGAAGACCGCGTCTCGAATCGCGCCTTCCAGTCCGTCATCGGGAAACTGCACCGCGCGCTGACCGCTGACCACGCAGGCGGCCGTAAGCACGATCATCCCAACCCCAATCAAGGTTCTCCTCGATCTCGCCATACTCATCACCTCACCTCTCGATTTGGCCTGGCGTGACTCCACACGGATGGCACGTAGAGTAACCCAGCCCTTCACCGAGTATCTACACCGCATCCGCCCGGAGTTCACGCGCCGATGATACGTTGAAGGAGCACATCGACGGGAAGGAGATACGATGAAGACATCACGATCGCGGCGACTGCCTGCTCTGCTGTCCGGTTTGGGCGCGATACTCTTGATTGCCACGATCGCCGGTACGATCCTCAGCGACGCCCAGGAGACGACAGTCGATCAGATTGAGGCGGGCGAATACCTCATGACGGCCGATAGCGCCCAGCCGATACAAGTAGAAGGCGTCGAGGTCCGAGAGTATGAGGGCGAGCGACTCGGGTCGATCACCGACTTCCGCGAGAACTCGATCAAGGGAGTCCAGTACGTCGATGAGGCGACGTACGCACTGGCGATCGGCGGACTCGTGGGACGACCTGCATCCTGGAGCTACGACCGGCTGCTGGAAATGGAGCACCTCGCGAAGCTCGTCACGATCCACTGCGTTGAGGGGTGGTCGGTGAAGACGTTGTGGGAAGGAATCCCGCTGCAGGCGCTGCTGGAGCAGGTGCAGCCTCATGCGGAGGCCAACACCGTCATCTTTCATGCCGCGGACGGATATACGACATCGCTCCCGCTTGAGCTCATCCTCGGACGGAACCTGATCATTGCCGACCAGATCAACGGAATCCGGCTGCCTCCGGCGAATGGGTTCCCGTTCCAGCTGGTTGCCGAGGACAAGTGGGGGTACAAGTGGATCAAGTGGATCGTTCGCATCGAGCTGTCGAACGACCCCTCCTATCAGGGATTCTGGGAGAGCCGCGGATTCAGCAGCACAGGAGACGCCGACGGTTCGAAGTACGGGGAGTAAATGAATCCGGCTCTCGTCGGGGGGAAAAATGGCCGAATGCCGCGCGTCCAGTTGAGCCAGGTGTGCCGCCGGAATAGACTTGACCGGACTTGTCTTGTGCGTGACGGTTCGGGGGTGATGGTGCAAGGACGATCGGAGGATCGCCGCTCCCAGGGTGCGCGTGCCTATCTCATTCGCGAGTTCGCCGAACTCGCGTTGCTGATCGCCGTCCTCGCCCTCATCAAACGGTTTGTCGAAATCCCGATCTGGGTGCTTGTCGGCCTTCCACTTGCCAAGCTGTTCTCGTCAGCAGGGTTCTACGTTCTGCTGCTCCGGAGAGCGTTCCGCCGTCCGGGCTGCGCTGGCGCAGAGCGCCTCGTTGGGAGAACCGCAGCGGTCGTCGCTCCGCTGGACCCATCCGGCTTCGTCAAGGTCGGAGGAGAGATCTGGTCCGCCGAAAGCGCCGACGGCGTCACGATTCCCCAACACGGAGAGGTTGAGATCACTGCGGTCCACGGGAACACCATCCTTGTTGTCCGCCTCGCTCGGGAGGACTGAGCGGTGCATGCGCGTGGCGGTCTGGGTATTGGAATTCGGGCGAACCTCGCTAGAATGGCGACGAATGGGAGATCGCCCCGAAGGCGACTCGATGAGATGAAGGGGGAGTCATGAAGAAGGTCCTACTCGTTGCGTCGGCAGCTTTGCTGCTCGTCCCTTCAGTAAACGCCGTGGAACTCGGCTCGGTCGCTCTCGGGTTCCATCTGAATCCCGCTCTGGAGGCTGTGGACGGCCATCGTGCGTGGGGACTGTCCCTGTCCCTCGGGGCCAGCGTTTTCGTGGGTCCAGCAAGCAGTGTCGAGCTCGTCCTGCTGGTCGATTCCCTCCCGTCGAGTCTCGGAGCAACGTTCATCTATCGAAGCGATCTCGCGGATCCGTTCACCGTCGGCGCCGGCCTGACCATGCTCTGGAGCTTCGAGACGGAGGAAACGCTTGTGCGAACCGTGATCAACAGCTTCGCCCACGCGTCGGCACGCACCGAACTGCTCGCCCATGTCATCGGAGAGGTCGGGCTCTCATTCCCGCTGGTGACGTTCGCGCGGCAAATCGAAGGGTGGGAGATCTTGCCGTTGGCCGAGCTCCCGTCCGTTCATCTCGCTGGCGAGTGGCAGGGCTTCTCGAGCGCGGGGATCCAGGGGCGGGTCACCCTCCAACCTGTAGTCATCGATACGTCGCTGTTCGAGGATCCCATCGGACGGATCGGCAACCACATCCTCGTCCTGCCGACCTACTCCGTGTTCCTGCGGTACTTGCCGTAGCCAACACCTGCGGCGAAGCGACCTCGCTGCCGGCCGGAGAGCCCTGTCGAAAACGGACCCCACAGACCGCACATTGCTTCGCTTCATCCCGTTCACAGGAGGACCCCAAACTGTCGATCCACATAGACAGGAGGTCCTTTGGGATGCGAGGAATTCACAAGATGCTAGGTCTCGGGGGAGTGGCGATCGTCGCTGCTGTACTCGCCAGCGGGTGCATCGGCGGCGCAGCACTCGGGTTCGCTGACGGGCCGCTCGAGGGGTTCCCGCGCTACGGCGGGATCAGTCCGGAGGAGGCGGTATCGGTCATCGTCGCGCTGCAAGACGATCCGGACTTCGTGCTGCTCGACATCCGAACGCCGGAAGAGGTCGAGACCGGACACTTGCCCGGGGCGAGCAACCTTGACTACCGCGGTGCGAGCTTCGAACAGGATCTCGGGCTGCTCGATCGCAATCTAATCTACCTGATCTACTGCCGAACCGCCAACCGAACCGGACAGGCGTTTGATCTGATGACGCAGATGGGGTTCACGAGAATCTACGACATGCAGGGCGGCATCCGGCGATGGAGCGAGCTCGGCTACCCGATCTGTAAGGGTCCTCTCGGCGACGAGCACGCTTGCGTCGGAGAGTATCCGAGCCTGGCAAGCGGCGTCTGACGCGGAGGGGGCGGAGGCACGATGATCGTCCTTGATCCGCATAAGGAACCCCGCTTGTGGCGTTCGCGTCTGTTGCGTCGGATCCCAATCAGGAAGCCTCGCCCCGGACGTTGACACACCGTTCCACCGCGGGATACTCGCCAGCAAGAAGGAGGCCAAATGGACCTGAGAGGCAACACAATCGGAATTCTGGTCGAGGACCAGCACGAGGACATCGAGCTCTGGTATCCACTGTTGCGACTTCGCGAAGCGGGAGCGAAAGTCGTCGTCATCGGCATGGAGAAGGGGAAGCGATACATGGGCAAGCGCGGCTATCCGATAGCCGCCGACGTCTCCGTCGCCCAGACCTCGGCGGAAAGCTTGTCGGCATTGATCATCCCGGGCGGGTACGCCCCGGATCGGATGCGTATTCACGCCGAGCTGATCGATCTGGTTCGCGATGTGAACGCACAAGGGAAGGTCGTTGCGATGATCTGTCACGCCGGATGGGTCGGGATCTCCGCCGGCATCGTCGCCGGGAAGCGGGCCACCTCGGTTCGTCCGATCCGCGACGACATGATCAACGCGGGCACTGAGTGGGTCGATGAAGAAGTCGTCGTCGACGAGAACCTGATTACGTCACGGACCCCGTGGGATCTCCCTGCCTTCTGCCGCGCGATCATCGAGAAGCTCGAAAAGACCCCGTAGAAGACCCGCTCGTCAAGCAGGATACCGGGCGAGCCGTGGATCCAGGCTGCGCCCTGCGTCGCAAGATGGCGACGGACAAAGCTAGAAGAACGACTCGATCGCCGTCCCGATCGACCAGCCGAGGGCCAGGCCGGTGATCACATACCAGAGCGTGAGGACTCCGATGACGAATCCAGCGATCGAGAGCGCTCTTACAGCAGACGTCTTAGATCTCATGACGGCAAGTCCTGAGGCGATGGCGACGACTGCCAGGATCCCGCTGATGATGAGCATCTCGCCGGTCAGCACGATCGCCGGAATCCCGAACAGCCCCGCCGCGAGACTGAGCGAGCCAAAGGCGAGCTCCCGAGCAGAAGATCGCTTCATCTGCCCAAGATGTCACGGAGGGAGTCGGCGACTGCCCGCGCTCGCGCACGGCTCCATGATCTGAACACGGTTCTTCGCCCTCCCGGCCACGTCAACACGACAAGACGCATCCACCCACGGGTCCACCAATCGATCCGCACGGCCACGCGGATCGTTTCGAGCTGTGCGAGAACGTCGTGCTCCCTTCCCCGGAGCACACCCGCCGCGGGATCGATAACGCCGATCCCGAGAACCTCGGTTGCCGGTTGCGTGCGCCGTCGTTTGTAGACCGGCAGGATCAGACCAGCAACCGACGCGAAAGCCGCCGCCAGTCCGAACAGCGTGGCCACTGGGATCACCAGGTCGATGTCCGACGCACCGGCAAGCCCAAGGACACCGAGCGCGGCGGTCACCATCGCCAGGATCGTGAGCCCCCCCATCGCGTGTCCGAGCCCCCACGAACGGCGGTTCACGAGCAGCGTCGTGCCGTTCTCCCGATGAATCTCGTATCCACACTCCCCGTAGATCTGAGGCATCTCACGTGCCCCGAGGACCTACGGGATCGGGTCAAGCTGGATCTCGCCGGTCCCGCGGCCACTATGACGCACCGTGAAGCCGTCCTGCAGGGCGTGGTAGGCGAGCAGCACCGTGTACGTGTGCCCCGGTAGCAGCGGTTTGTCCATCGCGTCCCCCGAATCGAGCGGGATGATGAACTCGAGGATCGTCTGATCGGCCCACTCGGCCCCCGCCGAGGAGACGATACTGTCCTCGCCTCCGCGGTCGGCGTCGGCCATGTGGGCCGTCAACTCGGTGCCATAGTCGTCGCGGAAGTACGCCTTCCCGTCTTCGACGTATCCGAGGATGAAGTTCGCACCCTCCATCCGGTTCTCAGGATCGAGCCCGATCGACACGTATCCGGTTCCCGGCGCCACCAACCCCACGCGGAGATACGTCGCGTCGTTCGACCAATGGACCTCGACGCCAGCGATCTGGGTGCTGTGAGCGTACTCGCTCGCTCCAATCGCACCGTCGATCGAGTAGCCCGCCGTCGCTGACGGCTGTTCCTCGACCACAGGCTCCAGCTCGATCGTTGGTTCGGGCTGCGCCTCCTCTTCGTCGCCTTCCGGCTCGGTCACGACGGGCTCCGTCTCCGCCACCACGCCCGGCTGGACGTCAACGACCGCCGGGAGCTCGGGCGCCGCTTCTTTCTCGGACAGCACGTAGGGCAACAGCAAGAAGACAGCGAACCCCATCGCGAGCGCGCCGACGATGATCAACCATGTTTTGTTCATCGGTCCCCTCCTCTCCTTGGTCGAGCTTCAGCAACTGTAGACCATCGCACAATCACGGACAACAGGCTCCGCATCGACCCATGACGCGTCTCGCACGGCCCCAAGCCAAGCGGCTATCGTATCGCGTCGAGACGTATCGTCCCAGAGCCGCGCCGGCTGTGCCGTACCGCGAAGCTGTCATTCGTCTGGTGGTAGGCGATGAGGATGTCGTAGGTCTCTCCCGGAACGAGCGTCTTGTCGTTCGGGTCGCGCGTGGCGAGCGGGATCACGAACTCCACCGTCGTGTGGCCGTCCTGCTCGCGCCCCGCCGCCTCGATGATGTCGTTCGTCCCACCGAGGAGCGTGTCGGCGGTATGGCTCACCGACCCGTCTCCATAATCATCGCGGATCATCAGCTGCTCGTTCTTCACCGCACTGATGATGAAGTTCGCCCCTTTCATCCGATGGTCGGGGTCGAACCCGATCGCGACGTACCCGGTCCCCGGGCTCACCAGCCCGACACGCAAGAAGTTGATGTCGTTCGACCAGTGAACCTCGAAGCCGCCCGCGTCCGTCCGGTGCGCGTACTCGCCCGAGAAGACCACACCATCGATCGCGATCGGGATGAGCGCGACCGGTTCCTCGTATGTGAGCTCCTCCGGAGGTTCCACGACGGAGCTCTCATCCGACGCCACCGAGACCGCAGGCTCCAGCTCAAGCGGAGCTTCGGTGGTAATCTGCTCGGGAAAGAGTAGCGCGGCGACAACCATCAGAACGAGCATCACGCCCGCTCCGATCAGAAACGTCCCACTCACTGGCTATTCACCTCCCCTACACCGCACACCAGTTTCTGAATTCCACCGCTACGGGTCGATCCCAAGCTGGAATCGGAGCTCCAGGAACGGGGTGAACTTCCCCCCGCCGATCGACGCGGCCAGGCTCGCTACGAATCTCGCCACGAGGGCCCGGCCAAGCGTCAAACCCAGACCCGCCGTCAGAAACGTCGACCCGAAGTACGGCAACAGATTCGTAACGTGCCCGAGACACAGGTGCAGCGCAGCGGCCGTCGCGACCGTGTTTCGGATGTACAGCACATCGAAGCTCGTGTAGGTCTTCAGCGCGGTCTCCCATGCGAGAGTCGCTCCGAGGAGCCGTACGTACGCCTCGAGTCCAACACTGAATGAAGAGAAGCCGAGCGATGTCAAGATCGGAACAGCGATCCCGAACTCCATTCGATTCCCGCCGCTTCCTTCCAGCGCCGGCACGGCGATCATCGCCGCGAGCACCGTGAGCAGTGCCGCCGCCTTGACTGCTCTCATCTCTCCCCCCTTTCGCGCGGGAACCACGTGCGGCCATCCTAGGCCGTTTGGCTGTGTGCGCCAAGCCGTGCGATGCGTCCTTGTCCCTCCGCGAATTGTCCCAGAGGGCCTGAATCCCCAAGATCGGCTGAGGAGGGGGGGTGTGAAGACAACAACAGCTCTTGCCGTAGCGATGATGGTTCTGATGATCATCGCCTATCTCGGTTTGGCCGCCGCGCCTTCTCGGGCAGTCGCCGGCGAGTTGCTCGGCGGCACACTGGGCGGTGTGGTCGGTGTCGGTCTCGGGATCGTCGCGATCAGTAGCATCGCACCAATGCTCGAAGCACGCGAGGCACGGATCGCCACGATCATCGCCGGCGTCCTCGCGGCCGGTAGGCTGCTCGACGTGAGAGGGAGTGTTCCGGGGTGTTTCCTCGGCGGTCTCGTCGGTAGACTGGTCAGCGCGTTCGTCGTACCGTTTCTCTCCCTGTTCGGGATCCCGGAGGGGACAACCCGAATTCCTCGGGATGCTCCTCCTGCCGATCACCTCGGCGATCGGCGTGACGGTCGGATTCGGCCGGGGCGTCGCGAACCTCCCAAGAGCGGAGTAGCGGCGACTCGGCGAAGAAGCGCTGGATCCGGGGCGCAGGCGGTGCGCTGTGGTTGCTCGTCGTGCCGGCATTCGTCTGGCCGGCGATGAGGGTCACAGGATCGGCGCAGCATGGACGATCATCGCCGCCGCGATTTCCATCGTCATGGCCGTCGTCAAGTGGCACCTGGTGTGGTGCCTGATGAAACGGGTGCCGCCGAGACGAGCCGACGAATGGCGCCTACCGTCTACTCCGTCGGACCGACACCGAACGTCCATCCAAGTAGCTGTGAGACGGCCGTTGCGGTCTCTTCCACGAGGGCTCCCGCTTCGGACACGTCCGCCTGCAACAGACCAGGGGCAGAGTGCAGCGCAATCCGGCCATCGGATGTCGCCGCGTAGAAGAGGACGCCGCCGGGTAACGAGAGATCCTCCGCGATAACTCGGCTGAACGAGTCGAGGAAGAGGGAAACGCCTAATGCGCCGACAACTTGCCCGTCCGATGTCACCGGCACCGCAGTCACCATCGAGACCCTCCCGGTCGAGCGGCTGACCACGAGGTAGCCCGTGGCGATCTGACCCGACATCACGACCGGGAAGTACGCGCGATCGGAAAGGTTGGCACTCGCTTGTCCCTTGTCCACCGTGTAGTACGACCCGTCCGGAAGGGCAAACCACGTCGCCATCGGCAGGCTCGCCTCCTGGAACGTCTCCAGCAGGTGGAACATCCCGTCCCAGTAGCCCGCCTGCACCGGGGCCGTCGCCGCCAGGACGACCATCGTTCGGATCAGTCCCTCAACGTACGTCTCAGCAAGCCCGAGCGCAGCCGATACGCCGACTCGAGCGCAATCGTCCATCGTCGGCTCCGACTGCGCACAACAGGAGATCGGGAAAGCCGTTACCGCAATCGCAATCCCCAGACAGATCCACGTCTTCTTCATCCGCGACTCCTTTCGATCGGACACGACGCGCCGGTCACCCACGTGCTTTCGAGCGCAGACTAGTCCGTCTACAGGCCGCACTCGCGATCCGTCCACGGCTTCGGCCGGCTAGCCAACGCGCCTCCGGATCAGCGCGTCGATCCTGTCCGTATCGAACAAACCGACCTTCCCCCAGCCTTCCCGCCCCTTGGGGACGTTCGGGCGAAGGTGCATGTAGACGTTCATCGCCTCGCGATCCAGCTCTTCCGGCTCGAACGTCGCAGCAAGCTCCACGAGCTTCGACTCGACCAGCAAGAGATCGTCCTTGAAGCGAGCGGCAAGGTACTTGCGCACGCTCGCCGGCTCCGCCGGAGACAGCTTGTTCAGTGCGCGGAGGCCGCCGGCCGTACGAACACACGCGATCGTCCGGCCCATCATTTTGACCGTCTCCGCCCCGATCTCCTCGCGTTTGTCGAGGAGCTTCTCGCGCTCCTCGGCCGAGTTCGGCGTGTAAACCCCCAGCCTCCGGCCTTTCGACTGGGCTGTCAGCCCGGCGACCGCTCGGCCGAGCGTCAGCGCCTCGTCCTCGGCGTAGCCAAGTCGACGCCCGACGACGGACGCCCACAGAGTCAGGAACGGCGCTCGGTTGATCTCGATCTCGGCCACGCCGCCAGGATAGCAGGAGAAGTCCACCGTGTGAACCCGCCTCCCGCCATTTCGTGATGCGCATCACACTTGGCCGGGCCCCCGGTCGGTGATACGATCTCCTCACCGGGAAGGAGGGGGCATGAGAAGAACGATACTGGTTTGCCTGTCCGTTCTGCTTGCAGCGTCCGTGGGGGTCGCCGCACTCGATTCACTCACCGTGTGCAGCTTCGACATCAACGAGCTGGGGTACTACGCCGAGAAGGACAGTCGAGCACTGGCTCACGTGCTCGCGAACTACGACATTGTGGTCGTCCAGGGAATCGTGGCACCTCCGTACGAGGGGACGTTCCCCAACGGGGATCCGTACCAGCCAAGCGCGCACGTCGCCGAGTTCTTCGACGAGATGACGCTACGTTGGGGGTATGCGTACATCCTCTCGGAGGAGGACACGGGCAAGAGGCTCTTGAACCACAGCAACGAGCCGTGGACGGAGTGGTTCGTCGTCTTCTACGATCCGGCGATCCTGGAGCCAGCTGCGGGTCTGCCGCAGTCGTTCCTCGCCGAGGACGTAAGTGCGAACCCGCTGTTCGATCGCGTTCCGTACGCGTTCGCGCTTCGTCACATCGCCACGGGCTTCGACTTCGTCCTGATCTCAGTCCACCTACACGAGGGCGTGAACGAGGAGGATCGAGCAAGGCGAAGTACGGAACTCCAGGCAATCTCGGACTGGATCGACGCCCAGACGAGCGGAGAGTCGGAGTACATCGTGGTCGGCAGCATGAGCTTCACGGACTGCAGCGAGGTCCTGACCTGTACGCCCACCGACTGCCGCTTCCTCAATCCAACCACCAGCGGCGACTGCCTCGCAACCGATGCAACACTCGCCCCGAACCGACCGTACGACGGCGTCCTCTTCAAGCAGCGGGTCGAGATCGATTACGTGTTCGGCCTTCGGGTGATCGATCTGGTCTCGGGCCTCGCCGCCGTCTGGAATCCGCTCGGCGAGCCCATCGAGACGGCCTACGAAGAACTCGGGTTCGTCCGCGTAATCTCGGATCGCAGTCCGATTGTCTTCAGATTCCAGCTCGCCTCGGGGGACTGGGACTAGGCAGCGGATTGCGAGATCTTCAGAAGGAGCCGACGTGACCTGGGTCATGATCCTGGCGCTGATCGCCGCTGGCTTGGCGGTACTCGTCCTGTTTAGCCTCGGCGCCGTGAAGTGAACCCGACGCACTTGGCACGGGCTCCGCGATCCGTGTCTCTGTCCCGATCGCTCTCTGACCGCGACAGATTCCGCCCGAGATGACGTACCGGCTCCCGGTTGATCACGGGTTGAGGATTCCTGATCTAGTCTTCCGTCGATTCCGCGGCGCGGAGGACTACCCCGTGATGGTCGCAATCATGAACGCATGCAACGAGCTCGACCGGCTCGAGTACAACGAATCGGTCGAGGACGTCGCCCACGTGTTCAATCACCTGACGAACTGCAATCCGTGCTGCGACATGCTCTTGGCCGAGATCGACGGTGATCCCGCCGCGTACTCGCGCGTCTTCTGGAAGGATGAGCAGGGCGGGCCACGCCTCTACGTCTCTCTCGGATTCGTCGTTCCGGCATGGCGACGCCAGGGACTCGGAGCCGCCATCCTCCGGTGGAACGAGGAGCGGTCCCGCCAGATCGCAGCCGAGCATCCGGTCGACATCGAGAAGGCCCATCACGTGTGGACGACAGACGGCGAAGCTGGCGCCATGGCTCTGTGCGCTTCGTTCGGCTACCAAGTCGTGCGGACGCTGGTTGAGATGATGAGACCGACGAGCGACCCGCTTGCCGCGTGCCCCGCGCCAGAAGGCCTCGAGGTTCGACCCGCCAACCCCGCGCACTTCCGCGCCGTGTGGGACGCGTGGGAAGAGGCGTACGCCGACCACTGGGGCTACGCACCGCGTACCGAGGCCGACTTCGCTCGCTGGCAGACATCCCGCCTCTTCCAGCCCGACCTCTGGAGGATCGCGTGGGACAGCGACGAAGTTGCAGGAATGGTTCTCAACTACGTCGACGAGTGCCGCAACGAGTGGATCGGAAGACGCCGAGGCTACAC
>Ga0272444_10001312_pt1 | contig 24175 bp, 22 predicted proteins | sample SSMForm13_FD_201033 | JGI IMG/M metagenome (GOLD analysis project Ga0272444, IMG submission 201033) | Marine sediment archaeal communities from Little Sippewissett salt marsh, Falmouth, MA, United States - SSM-Form-13 | ecosystem: Environmental > Aquatic > Marine > Wetlands > Sediment ...
AGTCATCAATGTCTCGACAGGCAATATTTCCGATCTTGACCGTGAATATCCTCAGGGGATATGATCTACCTGTGAGTGGGTTAAGCCCAATTGTGTCAGTGGATTGCACCAATCATGTGGGAGTGGGGCATATGCTGAGTTGTGATGAACAGATGGTGCGTGGCATGCTCTTGACGCGGACCGTTGACCGGGGAGATCTCCATGGATCTCAATAGGCAGAAAGAGCAATTCAGCTTCGCGTATGTGAGAGCAGTCATCAGTGCTTGCGGCTTCAATGCGTATAGACTCGACGTCGACGAAGGGAGCGTTGACTTGGGTGTTGCCGCTTTCGGACCGGATGGTACAGCCCGGTCACCTCATCTCGGAATACAGATGAAGTGCACCGCAGATCCGGAGGCACTTAAAGGGGATGGACTCCATTTCCCACTGAGATTGAAAAACTATGATGATCTGCGCGACACAAGGCTACATGTGCCAAAGATCTTGGTTGTGCTTCTGGTGCCTGAGGAGGTAGAGGAATGGTTAGATCAAGATGAAAACGCCCTATTAATGCGCCGCTGTGCATATTGGCTGTCACTGAGAGGGTTTCCTCAATCGGAGACGGCTACGACTAAGACCGTTGTAATACCGCGCCCCCAAATGTTTAACGTACAAGCTCTCAAGGAGATAATGCAGAGAATCAGCGAAGGAGGCGAGCCATGAAAGCCACAGTCCGCGATCGGCATGTACTCTTGGGTATCCGACCCTTAGATGTTGTCGCCTATCTGCGCACTCATGGTTGGGTGGAGGCCCGGGACTCTCCCGTCAAAGGGACTTGGCTTTTTCATCGGAATGGCGAGGAATATGAGCTTCTAACGCCTTTCAACAAGGGATTCGCGGACTATCCGGATCGTGTTTCAGACATCCTCAGGACTCTTGAGATTGTAGAGGGAAGATCTCAGCTTGAGATACTCACCGATATCGCGAGCACATCGTTTGACATCATTCGAATTCGCCCTGACAGGGGGGATGCCGCAAATGGCTTCCTTCCAATTGAGGAGGGAGTTGCCCTTATTGAAAAGGCCCGAGACATGGTAATTGCAGCTGCATGCTCAGAGATTTCACCTCGTGAGGTGCAATCCAAGAAGAAGCCGGATAAGGTCACAGAGTACCTCAAGAAGGTCAACCTGGGTCAGACAGAGCGCGGTAGTTATGTGATAACAATCCTCTCTCCAGTGCCTCCAGAACTTGCCGTATCGCAAATGTCGCTGCCTGATATCGAGGAAGACCCGTTTGAGCGCAAAGTCACAAAGAGGCTTGCGCGTTCTGTCATAGCTCTCCGTGAGGCGGTAGAGAGGAGCATCTCTGAGGGCAACTTCGCCCCGTTTGAGCAGTCAGTAGCGCACGGAGTGAGCGCCAATTTGTGTGATGCGATCGTAGGGCTTCAGAAGGGGACCAACGCCAAGGCTATTTCAATCCAGACGAGTTGGTCGCCCGTCAGGCCGATGGAAGAACCAGAACTCAGGGCACCTATATCCATAGCTGGGGATGCGACATCCGTCTTAGAACAAGCGAGCCACATTTTCAGAGAAAGTGCCCCAATTGAGGATTGTGAAATCGAGGGCATTGTGGTGCATTTGGATCAAACCAATAAGCCTGCTGAGTTTGCCATTATCAGCGCTGTTGTCGATGGTGTGACCCTTAAGGTCAAACTAGCCCTAGAAGAGAAGAGTCGGCCAGATGTCATTAAGGCATACAAAGAATACAGTACTGTAGCCTGCACAGGAGACCTGGTGAAAGAGGGCCGGCAATACACTCTTAAGTACCCACGCCATTTGAAGATCATCGACTGCAATGGGGAGAATGCCGGAGCCTGAGAAATGCTCGATAGGGCTCGCCTTCATTCGCGTGGGAGCTTGTTTCCGACGGGAGCAAGCACGACTTTGGCTGGCCCGTTAGAACAGGGCTTTCAGCGCCTCTTTCACGAGTTCATCGAGCTGAATTGACGGGCCCTTCTGCTTGATCAGCTTGCGGACGGCGGTTCGGGCGGTATTTGGCGGTATGCCGAGGGATTCGAGCGCGGCTGCGGCGTCCCTCTCCATTCCTTCGGCCACGGGCACCCCGGGCTCCGCAGAGATGGCCATCTGGCTCGCCTTGTCGCGTAGAAAGACGACGATGCGCTCCGCCGTCTTTGGGCCAATTCCGGGGGCGGACGCGAGTCGAGAGATGTCGCTTTCCACAATGGCGTTCTTGATCTCGTGAGGTTCGATGCCCGAAAGCATGGTTCTGGCGACTTTCACCCCAACACCAGAGACCTGAATGAGGAGGCGAAAGACATCTCGCTCCGAAGATGTGGCGAACCCAAAGAGCTCAAACGTGGGTTCCCTGAAATGAAGATGCGTGAGTAATTTCACCTTTGAGCCGACTTGCCCGAGCTGTTGATATGTCCAAAACGAGATCTGAACTGAGACACCTATGCCGCCCGCGTCAAGAACTACGCGTTCCGGGGACTTCTCCACAATCACGCCGGATATGTAGTCAATCATTTTCGACCGGCGCTTCGCACGCAATCATTTGTGACTCGCGGCTTGCTTGTAGGTTGACGCCTCGACCCGTGACCTCAGCTTCTCGGTGTTGAGGTGGCAGATCGCTGCTGCTAGGGCATCCGATGCGTCATTTGGGGTCGGTATTTGCTTGAGTCCCAGTGCCACCTTTACCATCTTTTGGACAGATTCTTTCGTGGCTCTGCCGAAACCGGCCACGGCGAGTTTGATCTTTGTGGCCGAATACTCCGCCACTGGAACACCAGAGTCCTGCGCCGCAAGCAAAACGACTCCCCGCACGGCGCCGAGCTTGAACGCCGACCTAACGTTCTGGGCGTAGAAAACCGCCTCCATTGAGACTACATCGGGCAGGAATTCGGAGATGGTGGCGACTATATCGGAATGAATGATCTGAAGCGTTTCAGGCAATGAGACCTTGGCTGGGACCGGGACTGCCCCATACTTTATCAGGGAGAGATTGCCTTTCTCGTCCTGTTCTACTACTCCGTAGCCTGTTGATCTACAGCTAGGGTCAACGCCCAGAACTCTCAGCCGACTTCCTCCATGATCTCAGGATCGATGTCAAAATTCGCAAAAACGCTCTGGATTTCGTCGCTCTCCTCGAGGCGCTCCATCAGCCTTAGCATCTGGACGGCATCCTTGCCCTCGACCTTGACGGTGGTCTTGGGGACCATCGTTACCTCTGCCGACTGTATCTCAAAATCCCCTTTCGTAAGTGCCTCCTGTAGGTCCGCAAGATGCTCGGGCGCGGAGACGATCTCGAATACGCCATCGTCATTGGTCATATCGTCCGCGCCGGCGGAGATCGCCGCATCCATCAGCCGCTCTTCGTCATCGACGTTCTTCTCGTCGATCGCTATCAAGCCTCGTTTGTCAAAGAGCCATGAGACGCTGCCGACGTCCGCCATTCTTCCGCCGTTCTTGGACAAGATATACCGAACTTCGGAGACTGCTCGGTTCTTGTTATCAGTCAGGCACTCTATGTAAATCGCTACGCCGCCAGGGCCATAGCCCTCGTAGCTCACATCCTCATAAGAAACGCCCGGGAGTTCCCCGGTGCCTTTCTTGATGGCCCGCTCGATGTTGTCGTTCGGCATGTTCGCGGACTTCGCGGAGGCCACGGCGGTTCGCAGTCTCGGGTTGCTGCTAGCATCACCGCCACCCTCCTTAGCCGCGACAGTGATTTCCTTGATCAATCTGGTAAAAAGGTTGCCGCGCTTGGCGTCCTCTTTGCCCTTCTTACGTTTTATTGTGCTCCATTTGGAGTGCCCGGACATCTGCCACCTCTAAAGCTGTGAGTTCTCATTCAAGCGATGGTTCTTCACCCTTGGGTTTGATCTCGACTTTACCTTTGATTATCTCTTCAATCGCCATCTCAAGGCTGCTCCTGCGGCCCGAGCGAGAAAAAGGCGGCAACCCATCCTCAATCTGAAGCGCGCGACTCGAAGTCAACACCGTGAAATCGTACTCTGACCCAATCTTGCGCATTCCCTCGAAAATGAGGTCTGTTACCTCGCGCCTTCGCTTTTCCTGTCTCATCTCTCTTGATTATCTCCCTGTTGTTTCTCTTCTGATGTTGTCCAACGTATAGTCCAGAATCGAGCCGGCAGTAAACCCAAGGCCAATCAGCGAAAAATATGGATAAATATCGGCGCCGTGCCCTATGAATGACTTGCCCAATATGAAAGGGACCAGAAGAAATACCGCCCACGCAATAATGTTGGTCACCACGAGGTGTGTGAATGTATAGAGCGGTTTTCGCTCAGCAGTTCTAGATGCAACAGCCGGCTTCTGTTTCTTACCTTTCTTTCCCATGCCCCATAAATAGCAAGTAAGCTCGCTACATGTCAACTGCGACTGCAAACCGAGATGTGGTCACAGAGGGATTGGCTCAATAAAAGGGGCTGACGTCTGCTTGCCTAATCCTCCAGAAGGCCGAGATTCCGCTTCACGGTCACTTTCTTCTCAAGCTCCTTTTGCAGCTGCAAGACTGCCTTAGCACGCTTCTCTCGCAGCGCACGTTTCTTAATCACGGCTTTTAACTTGGGACTAAGCTCCCCAAATCCCAAAGTCTTCGGCGAAGACTTGTTGATCGCCTTCAGGACGCAATAGCCTTCCTGACAGCGGATGACGTCGCTCAGGTTACCCTCTTGAAGGTAGAACGCGGCCCTTATGTACTCCGGCAGCTTCTCCGACTTCGCAACAACTCCAGCGTCGCCTCCAGAATCCCTATACTTGTCGATCGAAGTGCTTTTGGCCACTTCCGCGAAGTCCTCACCGGCAGACAAGCGCTTCAATACCGCTTTTGCCTCCTCTTGGGTCTCCAATGTGATAACTCCCAGACGGACTGTCTCAGGAATCGTGAACAACTCCCGATGTGACAGATAGTATTCGCTCACATCCTCGTCCGCCGCCGTTATCTTCGCCAGCTCCTCAAGAAGCATCGCCTCCGAGAGAATCTTCGCCCGGCTCTTCTCGAGGCGCGATTTCACCTCCTCACGCTCGGCGAAGCCACGCTTCAAAGCCTCCTCAGCCATGATCTGGGTGAGTATCCAGTTCTCGACGAGCGACTTCTTGTTCTCGAGCGTCAGGTCTTCCTGTTCCCTCAACTGGTGCAGCTCCAGAACGCTGTTGAACTCCTCGAGCAGAAGAACCTTGTCACCAACAGTGGCCAGAACCTTGGCTCCTTTTTCGGTGTTTTTGCTTGTCTCCAAGGCGCACAAGCTGCCCGCAATGAGTATCAAGACCAGTAAAGCCACAAATAAAGCGCTCTTGTGTATCGGACCTCTGAAAGTCATCTACGCAGCCCTCATTGTCGGTGAGCACCCCCAGTTAACGGGAATCGGCGCTGTCAACGCTGCTCTCTGTGTCTTGAGAGCGCGCAGCGAACGTTCGAGCTTGCGCCTCACCCGGTTCTCTTTCTCAATCTTCAGCGCCTCGTTCAGAGCTTGAATGTCATCAGACGTCCCTATTCTGCCAATTGCGATCGCAGCCTTGCTGCGCACATCCCTATCTGGATCGGAGAGCATCTTAATGACCTTTTTGGCCACATCACGGTCCTTGCAGCCGAGCTCACCGAGCGCTACTGCCGTCTGGCCGCGAACTGAGCCGTCTGAGTCGTCTAGTAGCTTGATCAAATCAGGGATCGCGTTCTTCGCGCCAAGCTGGCCTAGCGACCGAGCCGCGCGCCATCTGACCCCGGACTTCTTGTCGCTCAGCGCCTCGACAAGCGCTGGGGCGGCTTCTATATCCTTGAGACGGCCAAGTGACATCGCCGCCTCCTGCCGAATGCTGTCCAAAGGATCCTTCAGACAGGTAATCAACAGCGGTAGAGTCTCAGGACTCCTAATCTTCTTCCCAAGGGCTGAGACAGCCTGCCAACGTAGCCACGTATCGTTGCTTTTGGTCGCTTCCTCGATCACCTTGACACCGTCAGCTATATCCATCGTGCTGAGCGCCGTCGCCGCGTTGAAGCGCTCAATCTCGTCTTCGCTCTTGAGATGCTCCTTAAGCAGTGCGATCCGACGCTCGTCCCTAATCACATTCAGCGCCCAAATCGAGCGCCAACGTGTGTGAGGGTCTCCGTCCAAAGCGGCGCACTTAACCAAGACCTCTGTCGCACGCTTGTCCTTGATATTTCCAAGTGTGTTCACGCACCACCACCGCAACTTGTTGAACCTATCGCCCTTTGTGAAAGTCCCCGAAAGCCGTTCGATAAGTGCCGGAACGGCCTCGGCAGGCATAGTCTCGAGCTTATTCGCAGCGTTCCTTGTCGCCTTATTGTCTTTGGAACCTAGTATGTCTATCAGCTCTTCCACAGAGAGTGAATCTAAGGCTGGATCGTCGGCCACGGATATCGGGTCGCGAACAGGCCGTATCCTGCGGTCGTCTTCGAGCTGAACTATGGTTTTGGGTAGATGCGCCACCGCTGCTTCTTGCCCCGGTGGGGTTGAACTGGAGGAAACCGTCTCAAGCCGCAGTGAGAGCGCAGCGAGCGCCACGACAAAACACGCAAACGCGCCAATCCCCACAACAATCGCCCATCGCTTGAACATGTCTCGAGAATACCTCTTCTATATTGAGACCCAAAGAAATGAATGCCCGGTGCGCCGAGGCGCACCGGGCATCCTGCATTAAACTCCGTGATGTTTCCTACTGTCCTGGTGGGGATGCGTCACACCTGGCTAGCTTGTATGCGGTCCAGAAATGGTAGCCAGCATGATACCAATTGCCAGCATTGTAGTCCTGTTCGCCTGCAGACCATTCAGACCACGCAGCGCTGTCATAGATGAGATACCCCATGCGTATCAGGTCCTCGATCGTCAGCTCAACGAACCACATGACCTCCTCGAGCTTGCCATGAGGATTGAATTCGACTGGCGTATATGCCATTGGGGCGAGGCATTCCTGGTTTTCCCGAAGCAGCATCTCGAGCAGCTTCAGCTCCACCTGGTCGATCTTGAAATCAAGCTCGGTCAGAGAGCTGTCGATCTCCCCGTCGATCTTGTTCTCGATCTTAGCCAGATCCCATCTTATACCTACTTCGCCGTCGTCTAGCTTCGTCTCAAGCGCTCCGAGCGCTTCGTTGTTAGCCATGATCCCGCCGTAGATATCCGGGAGGCCGCCGTCACCGTCAAGCTTGCTCTCAATGAGATAGAGGTCCCATCTTACGCCCGCTTGGCCGTCGTCCAGCTTCGCCTCAATCGCTCCGAGCGCATCGTTGTTGGCCATGATCCCGCCATAGATATCCGGGAGGCCGCCGTCACTGTCGAGCTTCGCCTCGATGGCAGTCAGAGCGCTGTCGATCTCGCCGTCCAGCTTGTTCTCCATCTTAGCGAGGTCCCATTTTATGCCCGCTTGGCCGTCGTCCAGCTTCGCCTCGATGCCATCGAGCACGTCCATAATGCCTTCCTGGCCGTCGAGCTTCGCCTCGAGCATCACTACACCGTTGGCGATAGTCAAGAGGCCGAAGTCGCTATAGAGGATGACATCCATGTCCAACCCGAGGTCGTACACATCTGATCCGACATCCTCCACATCTGATCCGAGACCGTCCAATTTCGTCTCCAGCTGTTCGACCATATAAACCAGGCCTGTATCGCCGTCGAGCTTCGCCTCAATCCCGTAAAGCAGCTGATGGTTGTTCTGCACGTATCCCCGGATGTCGGGGAGCAGATCCCAATAGATCTCGTCCACCAGAGGGGTTATGTCGTCGAGCTTCGCCTCGATCATCGCAAGCGTCGCATCGGTTGCGTGGAGAATGTCGATAATGGTCTCTATTCCCGGTTGGACGCCTTCGTCGATCTTGCGCTCCATGTAAGCCATGCTGTTGTCTAGGTTGTTGAATCTGGCGTACACATCGTCCTGGAAATAGTGAAACCACATCAAGTCAGGCATCCCGTCAAGCTTCCGTTCCAGCTCCCCGAGGTTGCCCACAACTACGCTGGCAAACGTGCCATAAAGGTACTCCAGCTTCCAGTCCAGGCCGCCGAACCACTCATCTTGACCGTCAACTTTTGCCTCGAGACGTGCGACCTCAGAGTGAATCGTGGTGAGCCCAAACGAAGTGTCATTTATAATCGTATCGATGTCGTACCCAAGTCCGTCAAGCTTCTCCTCGGCGTTGTCAAGTGCGACAACCACAACCGTAGCGTGAGTTGTATAGAGGTATTTGAGCATCCACCAATACTCTTCCTCCTGGGTGTCCAACTTACGCTCCATGTAAGCGATTGAGTTGTGAACCGCAGAGAGTCCGATGCCCTGGTCCCAAAGGACCATGTCGATGTGAGGACCGATCTTGTCCAGTTTCTCCTCAATCGCATCGATTGCCGCAGCCGTAGCGATCTGATACAGATGGTGCAAGCCGCCCGTGACGTCGCCGCCTACCTCGTCGATCTTCTTCTCCAACTCCCAGAAAGAGAAGTCGCCGAAGTGACTGTCCATCTTATCCTCTATGGCCTCCAGCTGGTCCTCGAACGGGTCGATCTTACGCTCCAGCTTCGCGAGGTCCTCTATGAGGACATCGACATTCAGGCCCTCGAGGTTGTCGAGCTTTCGCTCAAGCTTGGGCAGCGCCTCGTCCAGCTTGCCTTCGATCACCAGAATCGGCGGAAGGCCCTCATCCAGCTTTCGCTCTATTTTGGGCAGGTCCCTGTCGAGCTTGGCCTCAATCTTGTCGATCGGGTCAGGTGGCTCGCCTGCGGGGCTGATGAGAAGCACGATCTTCCACAGCAATAGGTCACTCAGCGCGGTGAGCCCAACAGTATTCGTGCCATCTAACGTGGCAACCGCGCCCGCATCATAGACCTGGCCAAGCTCCCAGAAGACGTCAACAAGGCCGCCAATCCCATTGAACTCGAGCTTCTCTTCCCCTATTGGCCAAAGGCATTCGCCGAAGAGGAATAGATGCCCGTTGCCGGCGGCTATGTTAGGGATGTGAACCACGGAGAGACTCGATGCTCCGGTCGGTTGGGGCATCAGAATCTCTTCGCCCATCGTGATAGACACTTCCACTTCCGGAAGCGTCTGGTTCTCATACACAACAACTAAGAACGCACTCAGGCAGATCATGGGACCGTTTAGCTGGATCTCATAACCACCATTACCCGTCACAAAGCCCGTAACATCCCATCGGTAACCTGTGCAATAGTAGCGGAAGTCGCCAAAAAGGAAGTGGTCAACGTAGTCAGCTGTGCCCTTCCACGGTAGGTTGTTGAAGTTGAAGCTCCCGCCGGCGCCCTCGTATGAGTCGTCTATCTCCACTCCGTTGAGGTAGAGATAGGCTTTGACTATCCCTGAGCCCGCCGGGATACCATTGATGTCGAACAAGCCGAAAACCTCATAAGATGTGAAGTAGTTCGGTACCGTGTCATACACTGCCCCGTAATGACCAGTTTGCTGGAAAACTAGGTCTTCTGGCGGATGATCGCCTGTCGAATCGCCAAGAGAGATCACCGGCAGAAGTAGCATCGCCGAAAACAGCAGAATTACATACTTTCTCGCCATGAAAATTCGCCTCCATTTTTTGGTTCAAGGTGATTTTGTGCGATGCCTCAAAACATTCCCTCTAAAGGTCAAACCAATCCCGATCGCAAGCATCACCTCCCCAATTGATAGCAGATTTAACTCAACACTAATTGCGCTAAACGAGAATTATAGCACCTCGAAACTAGCTAAGTCAAGGTCATTTTCTGAAGTAGAGGTCTCCTCAAATCGGGAATGGGCCGAAGCGAGGGGCGATGCTAGCTTGAAAGGCCCAGTTTTGCCCCTAAGAGGTTAGATACAACTTGGCGATCGGGGCTTCTGTTTATGAGACTACTCCCTCATCGAACTTGACAAGATCGGCGGCATTCTGCACAGTTGCCGGTGCTCGATGCGACGAGACCATTATTTTGGAGAGGTGTCCGAGAGGCCGAAGGAGCTCGCCTGCTAAGCGAGTAAGCGTTAAAGGCGCTTCCGGGGTTCGAATCCCCGCCTCTCCGCCAGGTCTCGCTTTGCGAGCTTCTGAGATTTTGCTCTGGGCGTGGTTATGACGTGGCCATCACCGCCAACGATGGTTGCAGTAAAAGAAGTTTGGACCTCAGTGGTCGTTGGACGGCTCACTGGCCGCGCCCAAGCAGTCAGCTGCTCGAAGGCCGACTGCTAACCACGCGAGGTGTGGATCATTGCTCTAAACATGGGTGACGCGGGATATGGCCAGGAAGTCAAAGCTCTCGAGACTGCTGCCTAAGACTGCTGCAAAAGTGGCTGTTCCGGGCACAATCGGCTATGTAGGAAGCAAGCCAGAAGAGGCCGTCGTCTTGCATCTGCTTGATTACGATGCCGCTAATTTTACCGAGAAGGCCGTCGGCAGTGTGGCAGAAAGTCTTCCCTTTAAGGAAAGCCCGACTGTTAGCTGGCTCGATAACTCAGGCGTGCATGATACGAGAATCATAGAGGACATTGGGAAGCACTTCGGCATCCATCCGCTTGTCCTCGAAGATATCGCCAACACTACTCAGCGCCCGAAAATGGAGGAGTATGAGGACTATATATATGTCGTTTTGAAGATGGCTTATGTTGATACTACGAGCAGAGAGATTGTCCTAGAGCAGATTAGCCTAGTAGTAGGCAAGGGCTACGTCGTATCATTCCAGGAAAGACGAGGCGACGTCTTGGAGCCTTTACGCAATCGCATCAGGAACAACAAGGGTAGGGTCCGGCTTTGCGGAAGCGATTATTTAACATACGCCATCATTGACGCTATCGTTGACCACTATTTCACCGTATTGGAGATGATAGGCGAGGAGATCGAACTACTAGAGGACCGCCTTATCGCAGGCCCAGATCAAGACACACTAAACTCCATCTACAAACTCAAACAGGAACTAGTCTTCCTAAGAAAGTCCATTTGGCCAACGCGCGAAGTGTCGAGCGTTTTGCAGAGAGCGGAACACGAACTTATTGGCGAATCTGTAAGCGTCTATTTCCGGGATGTGTATGACCATACTGTTCAGGTTGTGGAGACTGTTGAGACTTTTCGGGACATGGCTTCGGGGATGCTCGATCTTTATCTTTCAACGGTAAGCAATAAAATGAACGAGGTAATGAAAGTCCTGACGATCTTCGCAGCGATCTTTATTCCTCTCACTTTTGTTGCCGGTGTGTATGGCATGAATTTCGAATACATACCGGAGCTGCACTGGAGATGGGGATATTTTGGCGTTCTGGGAATCATGGTTCTAGTAGTGATAACCATGATTATCTATTTCAGAAAGAAGAAGTGGCTGTAAGCAAACTTCCCTCAGAACGGCTCCAGAAAAAAGGTCTCGGACGAAAATGACAACTTGGCGGCATCGTCCCAAGGGCAACGAAGAAGGTAATCACTTGCAGCACGAATCAGGTGTGCTGGGGCTTCGTCCAGAGAACGCTACGTCTCGACAAGGGTCGCGACCTCTTCCCGAGTCGCCCGAGACCTGTCTTCAGGCGGCGGAACCACCACTTTTGGAGCACCGAACATGAAAAACAGAACTGGGCTGGGACGAATGGGGTATGTCCTTCTGGCTTTTGTCCTTCTGGCCGCCCACACCGCGTGCGTAAAGGAGACGCAGACCCGGAAGATCACGCCAACGACGCACAAACAATTGCGGTCTAAGGCAAAGGCCGATCAGGAACGCGGCGCCTCGCGTGCAGGACCTCTCGTTTGCGCTGTTATGTTGGATCCGGCGCCGTATCTGCCAAGCGTCTATTCGCAGGAGGGTCTCGATGCTCTCGTGGCGGCTCTTCAGGAGAAAGGACTGAGAGTGTGGCGCGCTTCGGGATGGGACGATCTCTCTGAGACAAAGAGGGGGGTCAAGAGGCTCAAAGCTGAACTGGTGATTATCGTAGCTTTTCGGGACATGCCGGATCTTGCTACTGCGACTGTCGAAGCGCCACAACAAGAATGCGCGTGCAGGTTCTACGGAAGTGTGGTCGAGGTCGCTTCTGGCAGGGTGCTCAACAGAGAGGAAGTCGAGCATCAGGGCGCGCCGGACCACGGTTTCGAAAAAGCATGTCATAATGCGGTCCTCGCAAGCGTCCGAGCATATTCAGAGGTTGCGGCACATATCATAGGAAGCTACGAGGCTGGCACGGCGACGGGCGGCAAGTAGCAGGGCTCAATGTTCCTGAAACCGATGGTTGAGATTCGATCCTCGCGCTGGGCGGGAAGTGGCGTATTCATAAGCGTTTTGCTTCTGTCGGTTCTTGCAGCGCTCAGTTTTACACAGGAGCCTGAAACCAGTCCGCAGCCCGGCGATGAGCCGCGCGAGACGCAACCAGATACAATCGAGTGCCCTGAGTGCCATTCGATGATTCCTGCTGACAGCAAGTTCTGCGCTTATTGTGGCGCTCTTCTGCCAGACAGCAGCATCAGCTCTAGCACAGCCTCGACTATCTCGACCATTTCGACGGCCTCGACGGTTGCTGCCGTCCTACCACGGGTCCTTATTCTGATCGACCCGAGCATTGCGTCCCCCTGGGGAGCCAACTACAGCGTGTTCAAGTCCGTTGCCTTTGACTTGAGCTCTCGAGGCGTCCCGCTGGTAAACCCAAAGTTCAATCAGGGCATTCACTGGACCGCGTATCAGCGAGCCAAGACAACCACATCGCGGGACGCTGCTTCCAGGCTTGCCCTCAACTATCAGGCTGTGCTTGCTGTAACTTACTCGTGCAAGACCCTAAAGATGGGATTTGGCGGCGACCTCGACGAGCCATACACATATCGCGCGACCGTGTCGGGTTATGTGCTCCAGGCAGCTTCGGGTAGGCCAGTCAAGACTATCATGGTCATTCACCGATTGGGCAACGGGCGCGACGAGGAATCCGCGGAAAAAAACGCCGTGGCTCAAGCGGCGAAGGCATTTGGACGCGAGGTGTTCAGGAGGATTAACGAGTGGGCGCTTCAGCGTGAGCAACAGGGCGATCCGTTCCTGGTCAGATTCTTTGGGGCTATCAACTACGAACAGGTGACCAGGTTGAGAGGGATTCTTCATAGCATCCCTCGCTGCCAAAACGCGATGCAGAAGCGTGTCTCGATAGGCGATCCCAATATCGAGAACTTCTCCGAAATGAGCGTCAGATATAGGGGCGCTATCGAGCAGCTTCGCCGGGCCGTCGCGCGGGCGATCTCGAGCGATCCTGATCTCCTCGTGGCGGACGTTAAGGCAAAGGGCAGCCATCTAGTTGAGGTCCATCTGATGAAGCCGACAGATGCAGATGGCCTTGATGGCCTCGCCTTTCAGCCAGAATCGGCAACGACTAGCCTAATCCAACCCGCCTCGATCGCTACCATCGGCGTCAAGCGGTCACCTTAGAGCCGATTCCCACGCGGGCGCCGAACGCCTGCCCACAATTCTGTAGGGATGCTGCTTGTTGCACGCTTGATTATGTTCAGTCATGCCACAGCAGGGCGCAGCAAGCGCCGCCCTCAATTGTGCTAACCTGTCAGAAGAGGGCGGCTCGTGAGCCGCCCCTACGCACCCAAATGGGACCTCCAGATCAGCCCTGAAACGCCAAATTCGCCGCGAAGCGCTCTTGAAATTCGGGCCGCCCGGCGAGGTTGACGTATCTGGACTTCGCGCGAAGCTGATCAGTCTCGGCCAGCCTATGCTCTGCGAGAAGCGCCGCTATCGCCCCGGCCAGAGAGGTGTTGCCTAGCGATTCCTTGGATGCGCTCTCGAACATGGGGATAAGCCCTATCGTCTGCGCGGACTGCGGGTCAACGAAGCTGCCGAATGCCCCCCCGAGAAGCACGCGCTTGATCGCTTTGGGTTTGATCTGCGCCTCAGCAAGCAAAAAGTCGATGCAAGTTCGGATCGCGCTCTTGGCTAGCTGCGCCTTCCTTATGTCCTCTTGAGTGAGCCACACGTTCTCGTCGAAGAAGAACGCGGCCTGGCCGTGCTTGCGGCCAATCCGCTCGGCGATCAATCTCGGAAGCGAATCCGTTTTCTGGCAGAACCGACCCGACGGCTCAATTGCTCCCGACCGGACGAGCGAAGCGCAGGCGTCTATCAATCCCGAGCCGCAGATGCCGGACGGCTTTGCGCCGCCTATGACCTGGTATGTCAGGCCATTTTCAAATCCGACGCTTTTTATCGCTCCATGCATTGCGGGCATTCCGCAGCTGATCTCGCCTCCCTCAAAGGCCGGGCCAGCAGCGGCGGACGAGGCGATGAACTCTTCACCGGAAGCCAAAACCGCCTCACCGTTAGTGCCGATGTCCAGAAACACAAAGGGAACGTCAGTGTCCTGCATCGTGGCGATCAAGAGGCCCGAAAGAACGTCGCTGCCAACGTAGCCGCCGATAGCAGGAAGCAGATCGAGCCTCGCCCGCGGCGCGAGACCAAGCTCGCCAAGCGCTCCAGCGCCCTGCGGCGTAACAGAGAGCGAATCGACCAAAGGGGCGCTGTACGGCGGTGTAACAAGCGGCGTGCAATCGAGCTCGAGCAGCGTCGCGAACATCGTCGTGTTCCCAGCGAAGACGATTTGATGGATATCAGATAAACTCGATCCAGCTTCGGATAGCAATGCCTCTGTGATGAGGCGCAGAGTCTCCGTCAGTGCTTGGGAAAGCTCCTTGCGAGAAGCCGCATCCCTCTGCGAGTAGCCTATTCGTGTTATCACGTCAGCTCCGAATTGCGTCTGCTGGTTCGTAACGCTCCCAAAGCCAAGCGGCTCGCCAGTCTCGAGGTCGATAAGCCCTGCGGAGACAGTTGTAGTTCCCAGATCGACCGCAACCCCGAGCAGCCGTGACGTCCCTTCATCCTCTGGCGTCTTGCGTCTTCTAAAAGATGAAGCTGGCTCTACTGAAAGGGCGGTCTTGATCGCTTCCGAAGTTAGAGGCACATCGGCCAAGACATCGATGCGTGACGCAGCGGGAACGGTGACGCGGATGTCCGAATGGACACGGTATTGGCAGGCAAGAACCTCCTCGACCTCACGGTCAGGCGCCTTGACAAGGACGCGGCATTTCTTGCATGTCCCCTTGCCGCCGCACGGCGCAGTAAGGATGACCGAATGGCGGGCCAGAACCTCGCGCAAATTGTCCCCGGCCTCAGCGCGAGCGACGGCGCCGTCCGGCTCGATCTCTACCTGATAAGCTCTAACCATTCCTCAAACTCTCAATTCCCGCCCACCTGCCGGCGCTTCTCACCGGCAATCTGGATGATGACTTGTGACTGGTCTATGTAGTGGCAGCTCACGAGCCGCCACTAAAAGCCAATTTCAGCTGCTATCTATCCCCGCCGATCATGTTGCCTAACGCGCCGAGTATGTTCCCGCCTCGACGCACCTCGCCCTTTGCGCTCCTCGAGGCGCTGATGACTCTGTCGGCAAGGCGCGAGAAGGGGAGCGTCTGGAGCCAGACCTGTCCCGGCCCTGTGAGGTTGGCCAAGAACAGGCCCTCGCCCCCAAAGAAAGCCGTCTTGATGCCGCCAACCATCTGGATGTCGTAATCGACGGAGCTCTCGAACGCTACCAAGCAGCCCGTATCGACCTTGAGCGATTCCCCGCGGGTCAGTTCCTTACGAACGATAGTGCCCGATGCGTGCAGGAATACGATGCCGTGTCCCGAGATCCTCTCCAAGATGAATCCCTCGCCGCCGAAGAAGCCCGCCCCAAGCCGCTTTGTGAACGCGATATCGACGTCGATGGCCGAATCGGCGCACAGGAAAGCGTCGCGCTGGCAAAGCAGTGTTTGGCCCGTGAGCTCGAGCGGGAGTATCTTGCCCGGATACGGCGAGCTGAACGCAACCTCGCCGCCAGCTGCACGGCAGCCGAACGTGGTCATGAAGAGGCTCTCGCCGGCTATCTTACGCTTGATTCCTCCAAACAGCCCGCCCTCCATCTTTGTGTCCATCTCGACGCCCGACGTCATGAACATCATCGCGCCAGCCTCGGCCTTCACCATCTGACCCTGGGTGAGGTCCAAAACTACCGCCTGCATGTCGTCGCCAATCAATTCATACTTCAATGAGGTCGCCATTTTCCGCCTCTTTTCATTTGATATAGACAATAGTCCCGTCCTACACGGGCAACTGCCAACCGCCAACTGCCAACCGCCAACCGCCAACTGCCAACCGCCAACGGGCGAATGCAATTCGCCCCTACATCCCGTCCATCCGCTTGATCAGAAATGCTAGATAATCGCCATCACACTTGAAAAACGCCTCGGCGTAGCCCTTCCCTCGCAGAAGCCCGTGCGTCCGATACCTGCCCAAGCCCTCTATCATAACGCTCACGTAGTCGTTCTGAGCCATCTGGCTCTTATGGCAGCGCAGTGCTCTTCTCTTCAGATCGATCTGCTTCGTGATGTCAACGATGCGGTTAGGGAGGATTGGAGGCGCTGTCTCGTAAGCGAAGATGTTGCAGAGATAGTCAATGGACTCGAACGCCTGAACCGCTATCCGGGCAGCTGCCACATGGTCGGGATTGTAGTCAAGCGGGAATGGTAGATAGACCAGATCAGGCTCGTAATCTAGCAGTATATCCGCGATCAGGCTGGCGCAATCGGCGACGAAATACTCCAGCTTCTGATCCTGAAAGCCCAGGAACTTGAGCCTTTTGACGCCTAGAACCGCCGCCGCCTTCTGCGCCTCGTTGTTCCTCTTGGCGACGAGATTCAGGCTCTCCTTAAGGTCGGTATTACCCCGCGAGCCGTCGGTCATATACGCTATCATCACCTCGTCGTCGGCCTCGACGTGCTTGCAGAGTGTGCCGCCGCAGCTGATCACGTCGTCGTCCGGATGCGGCGCCAGAACAAGGACGCGGTTTGCCTCGGGCCTCTCGATGAGCGTCGGCAGGAACAGCTCGGCCTTGCCGCGAATCCCCATCTTGAGCAGGAATCCCAGCAGACGCTCCGCGCCCAGATACTTGACCTTCGCCCTCAGGTCCTTAAGAGCCTGTAATCTCGACATTCTCTCCTCTTAGCTGCGTCATCGGATATGATTTTGCACCGCTTCCGCATACGAAGAGTGCCATAGATGGCCTTATCGTCGCAACTGTCGTAGGCGATGTGCCCACTCCAGCGCAAGCAAGGCCTCCTTGAATGCTAGGTTGCGGCTTGCGCCGCCAAAGCCGCCCAGGGAGCCGTCGGAGGCGATGATGCGGTGGCAGGGAACGACAAGGCCGAAGCGGTTGTTCGCCATCGCAGAGCCAGCCGCACGATAGGCCCGTGGTCTGCCGGCCTGCCCCGCGAGCCATTTGTAGCTTCTGGTCTCGCCGTAGGGGACGGTCCTCGCCACCTCCCAGACGCGCCGCCGAAAATCAGTGCCTATCGTCGGGTCCAGAATCACGTCCGAGTAGTCTGGAATGCCCTCGCCACCGAGATGTTTACGGACCTCTCTTGCCACAGAGGAAGGTCCGTTGCGCCGACCTCGCGTATGATCCAATAGCTCGCGCATCTCCATAAAGAGCTCTCGGTCTTCCGGGTCAGATGCCAGCATCACGTCTTGCAGGAGGCCGCCTTTCGATGCGACGAGCACGGTGCAGAGCGGTGTATCGAAGATATCAACGAGACGGCCCCTGAACTCGTGCAACATCAAACGCGCAAAATCACTTGGCATTTGTCCTCATCTCCTCTGTGATTCGTTTGTGCTCATTAGTGTCAATTCGTGTTCATTCGTGGTTCCAGTCCTTCTCCGCAGATTACACAGATTACGCAGATTGGCTGAGAGTACCTTTGGCTCATCGGCCTTCGTGTCTCCTGGTGAACGATGAGATGAACAGCCCGAGCTCCTCACAGCGGAGTAGCTTGCTGCATCCCGCAAAGACGGCCAGTGAGCCGACGAGGATGATCACCAGTTGCGCGAGGCGTTGGCCGAACGAGGCCGCGAAATCGTAACCAACTGAGTGCAGTAGCGCCCAGCACGAGATGGCCATGACAATGGTCGCGACCATGGCCTTGAGCGTCGCCGCGACGTCGCTCTTGCCAAAAGAGACAATCGCCTTCCGTCGCGCCAAAAACAGCAATAGGCCGAGATTGATGAAAGATGATATTGACGAGGCCAGGGCAAGCCCGCCGTGCGCCAAGTATCGCATCAGGATGAGGTTCAGGATTACGTTCGAAACGAGAGCGACGGTCGCAACGATGACGGGGGTCTTCGTGTCCTTCTGGGCATAGAAGACGGTCGCGGCGATCTTGACGGCCGCAAACGCGAACACGCCCGTGGCATAAAACAGAAGAGCGAAGGCGACGGCGTCCGTGGTTTCCCTCGTGAACGCGCCTCGTTCAAAAAGAAGGTTCACGATCGGCCTCCTGAGCAGGATCAGGCCAGCCGTTGATGGCAGCGTGAAGAAGACGATGAGGCGCATGCCCAGGCCGAACGTCGATTTGAACTCGGACGTTTCCCCTGTCGCGGCGAGCCTCGACAGTTTCGGCAGGATGGGCGTTGCGACTGCTATCCCAAACAAAGCAAGCGGCAGCTGGACGAGACGGTTGGCGAAGAAAAGATACGAGTTACTGCCCGGCGAAAGGAACGAGGCGAGAAGCATGTCAACATAGCTGTTTATCTCCACGACACCGAATCCGAGCATCGCCGGAAGCATCAGGAGCACTATTCGTCGGAGGCCGGGGTGCCTCAGCTGAAGCATAGGTTTGAACGAGAAGCCCCGTTTGATAAGCGGTGGCGCCTGAAGGAGCAGTTGGAGCACACCGCCGACCAGGACACCGACAGCAAGCGCCGTGACCGGCTGGTCGAAATGGCCGCTCAGAAGCAGCGCGGAGCAGATGATCGATACGTTCAGAAGCACCGGATAGAACGCCCCGGACGCGAAATGCCTCATCGAGTTCAGCATCGCGGCCGCAAGAGCTGTGAGGCAGATCAAAATCACGTATGGAAACATGATGCGCAGGAGGCGCGTCGTGAGCTCGATCTTACCCGCGCTGCTGCCGTCGGCCCAGCCGGAAACCTGGATGTTGAGAAATTGGGGGGCAAAAACTACCGCGAGCGCCGTTATGGCCGCCAAGATAAGGAACAGCGCCGTGATGACAGTCCTGGCCAGATCAAACGCCTCGCGCCTCGTCCGCTTCGTGAGATACTCCGAGAAAACGGGCACGAAAGCGGCGTTGAGCGCGCCCTCTCCGAAGAGGCGGCGGAGCAGATTCGGTATCCTGAACGCCACGACGAAAGCATCGAGTGAGGTCCCGGCGGGGAAGAGGCTCGTGATTATGACGTCGCGGACAAGTCCCAGTATCCTGCTAAGCAGCGTCCCCGCCCCGACGACCGACGCCGCTCGCGTTATGTCCTGCCCGCTTCTCTTCTCAGCCAAAATAAAGTGCTCCATCCAAGCCAAAACTCGACCCAAATCTATCAGGAAGCCACGGATTCCGTCAACGATGCAAAGGTGATCCCGAAGGGGAGATGGTCAGGAGATCAATAGATCAAAGAGGTCAGCAGAGAGTTTTGTCGGCCCTCAATCCACTGTCTCGATTGCCTCGAGCGTGGCGATGTATTCGGGGCTTAGGGCGTGGTATTTGGCGCCGGTGATGAGGTGCTGCATGTATGCTTCTGAGGGCTGGAAGTTGCCCTGCTCCGAGGCTTTGTAGGTGAGGACCTCGATTATCTCGCCGGCGGGGAGCGTGATTCTCACCTGTAAGCGCTTGTAGGAGTGCTCTGCCACGCCCTCGTAGCCGTCGAGTCCCGCCGCGTCATCGTCGCTGATCTCGTAGATGACGCCCTCGACCGAGGCGCCCTCGCAGGGGACGATGTCCGCAACACCGCCTCTCCGACTCTCCGCGAACCTCGTGAATGCGAGCTGATGGTCAGGCAACGAAGCGGTCGAGATCGTGATGGCGCTTGGGCAGCGCTTGCGCATTTGCCCGAAATCCATGTTGGAGCCATAGGCGAAGTATAGCATCGCTTGTGTCCTGTTCGTGTACTGCCCGAAGCCCATCAATAGCCACCTGAGCGGGCGAAGCTCGCCCTACTTAGTTGACTTCAGGTTGCCTCGGCGATTAGATTAGGTTTCTACATTGCGAGGTGGATGTCAACGCCTACGGCCCCAAAACGTGGGGCTGTGCACTCGATGAGGACGAGATTAGTGAGAAATGGTGGGATTGAGGTTAGTGTCTCTCGGGCGATTTTGGATTCATATTACAGTCAGCTCAAGCAGAGCCTCGTCAGCGACGTGATCATCGCCGGCGCGGGGCCTGCCGGGATGACGGCAGGCTATCTTTTGGCAAAGGCGGGGCGTTCGGTGACCATTTTTGAGAAGCGGCTTTCGCCCGGCGGCGGCATCTGGGGGGGAGGCGCTGCCATGAGCAAGGTCGTCATTCAGGACACGGTGGTCGAGCTCTTTCAGGAGCTCGGTATCCGATGCGATCCAGCCAGCGACGACCTCTTTGTCGCGGATGCCATAGAACTGGCGTGCACGCTTTGCTCATCTGCGCTCAAAGCGGGCGCTCGTATGCTGAACTTGCATGATCTGGAGGACGTCTGTCTTCAGGGAGGACGGGTGACGGGCGCCGTTGTCAATCGAAGCGTTCTGCACGAGATGTTCCCAATCGACCCAATCGTCTTTCGGTCGGATTCGATCATCGACGCGACCGGGCACGAGGCGGCCGTGGTTGAGACACTGAGGAAGCGGGGCATTCTATCGATACCGGAAGGGTCAAGGCCCGATGGGACGGTTTTCGGCGAGGACCCGATGGACGTGGAGGCGGGCGAGCGGTTCGTGGTTGACAAGGCCGGAGAGATATACCCCGGGCTTTATGTGGCCGGCATGAGTGTCTGTACCTGCCACGGAGGGCCTCGCATGGGGCCGATCTTCGGCGGAATGTTGCTTTCTGGCAAGAAAGTGGCCGAGATGATCCTAAGCGAGTAGGGCGGGATGAGATGTTCATGTGAGCCTGGTTCCCTATGGCCAATCGTGGAATAGGACTCATGCCTTGTGTAGGGGCGATTCACGAATCGCCCTTCCAACTATCGAATCAGAGGAGGGCGGCTCGTGAGCCGCCCCTACAGTACTTGACACGAACTTACGGACAGCCTCTTGGATGACATGGCAATCGACCTCTCGATTGTGACCGTTGTAGCTGACCCGGCCACAACCGATGCCGCGGGAGACCTGCTGGACTCCATCTCGAAGAGCGAATTCTCGGGCAATCTGGAAATGATCGTCGTCTCAAACGGCGTGCCGGATGAAGAGCTGCGACCGCTCTTGGAGGCGCACGGCTGGGCCGTTTTTCTCCGCGCTGACCGGAATCTGGGCTACGCAGGGGGCAATAACTGGGGGATGCTCAAGTCGAGAGGGCCGCTGATCCTTCTGCTGAATCCTGATATCGTCGTCGAGCGAGATTCACTCTCAAATCTGGTGCGGTTCATGGATACCCATCCGAATGTCGGTGGCGTGACGGGGAAACTACTGGGCGATGACGGCAAGGTCCAAATCGGTTTCAACGTGAGGGGGCTGCCGACGTTTCTCTCCGCCATCTTTGATGCCTTGCTGCTGCATCGTGCCCTACCGTGGACGAGGCTCTCCAAGCATTACATGGGCAGGGACATCGATTACGATCAGCCACAGCGCGTCGAGCAACCTGCGGGCGCCTGCCTCCTGGTCAGACGGGAGCTCCTTGAGCAGGTCGGCGTCATGGACGAAAGTTTTTTCCCCGTCTGGTATGAAGACGTTGACTGGTGCATGAGGATAAGGTCATACGGGTGGGACCTATGGTACACCCCGGATGCTGTCTTTCATCACGCTGGGGCTGTCTCCACGAAGGCCTGGTCGAAGGAGGACGCCGCGCTCGCCAAATACCGCAACTTCGCGTACTTCTGCAAGAAGCACTTCGGCGTCCCACTATCCATAATCGTAATTGCCTCAATCGCCGTCGGCATGTTGCTCAGATCGTTTTTTGTGGTGCTTGGGGGGCTGTTGCGACGCGACCTATCCAAAAGCGTGAAGAACTTCCAAAAGGGCGATGCGCGAATGGCGATCAGGGGCTACATGAGGATATTCTGGTTGTGTTTTACCGCAAGGCTCTGATCGGTTTCGGGTTCGAAGTCCGAAGTCCGAAGTTCAAAGTTCGAAGTTCAAAGTTCGAAGTCCGAAGTTCAAAGTTGGCAGCGGGACGATGACAAGCGTCGCGTTCGTGGTGGTTACCTTCAACTCGGCAAGAGAGATTACCGGGTGCCTCGAGTCGATTGCTGCACAGGGGCTTTCCGACTTCCACATCGTTGTAGTTGACAACGCATCCAGCGACGGGACGGCCAGCGCTGTTCAACGCTCTGGTATTGATCTGACATTGGTCAGCAACAGCAGGAATCGCGGTTTTGCTGCGGCCTGTAACCAAGCGGTCTCAGGGATAGATGATGGTCTTATATTGCTCCTGAATCCAGATGCGCGCCTTTGCCCCGGTGCGGTCAACGAGCTTGTATCGGCGATTGAATCCGACAACCGGATTGGCATCGTCGGGCCGAAGCTGAAAGACCCCGGCGGAGAGCTATTGCCGTCCGCGTATCGCTTCCCGACGGTGTTTCAGGATCTAGCTTTTCTTCTTGGCTTGAAGTCGATTCTCGTGTCCAGACCGTTCAAATGGCTCTTCGGAAGATTGCTTGCGAGCCGCTTCGGTCAGTTCGACCCGCACGACAGACGACGGGCTGTGGACTCTGTCATTGGCGCTTGCATGCTCATCAGGCGTGATGTCTGGATGATGCTGGGCGGCTTCGACGAACGGTTTTTTCTCTTTTATGAGGAGAAGGACTTCTGCAAGCGGGCGCTCGCGGCGGGTTTCGTGACAGTGTTCGTGCCGGAGGCTTTAGCGGTCCACGAGGTTGGAGCGAGCGTTAGGTTGGACCCAGTTGCGGCGTGCGTTGCGAAGCGGGCGAGCATGATGCGCTATTACCGGAAGCACAAGTCGTTTTGGGCGAATATCGTCGTGCAGGTAGCCTTGATGATCACCAAATTGCTGCAAAAGGCTAAACAAAAGGTCAAAATCTGGGTGCAATTACTGTTGCGCAAGGGCCCGAGGCGTTAGTTTCGAGCCGAAGGGTGGGAGATCCATGACATTCAGCCAACCACAAAGGCACAAAGACACTAGAAAGAGGAAGCCCTATATCTCTCTGCTCTTTGTGTCTTCATGGCTCACTTTCCCAATCTGCGTAATCTGCGCAATCTGCGGATGATGTTCGTGCTATTCCGAGTGCTTTGCTGTATGTTATTGGGGATGGCAGGCTTTGAGGCCGGCCCTATACTGACAGATGAGTGCTATGACAACACTTAGAGACCAGATTGAGGAACGTGAACGGCGCTTTCTCTGCGAGCAGGCGACGCTCAGCTCTCTAAGCCGAGGTCGAGACAGAGACGAGCCGGAGTGCCCGATTAGGACCTGCTTTCAACGGGACAGGGACCGCGTCATCCACAGCAAGTCGTTCAGGCGCCTCAAGCACAAGACGCAGGTTTTCCTAAAGCCTCAGGACGACCATTATCGGACTCGGTTGACGCACACGCTGGAGGTCGGCCAGATCGGGCGGACAATCGCCAGGGCCCTTCGCCTCAACGAGGACTTGGTCGAGGCGATAGCGATGGGGCACGACCTGGGGCACACGCCGTTCGGCCATTCTGGCGAGGCGGCGCTCGAGGAGATACATCCCGGTGGCTTTCAGCATCCGGCGCAGTCGCTCCGGGTGGTCGAACGGTTGGAGAGGGATGGAGTAGGGCTTAACCTGACGTTTGAGGTACGGGATGGCATAGCGAGGCACTCCAAGGGTCTGGGCAGCCTCAGCCCGGAGGACCGGAGTCACTTACCTCGCACGCTAGAGGGACAGACCGTGCGAATCTCGGACATTATCGCCTACGTGAATCACGACATCGACGACGCCATACGAGCCAAGATTCTGACGCAAGAGTCGATACCGGAGGAGATTGCGTCCGTGCTGGGAAGGAGCCATTCGGGGCGAATCGGCGCAATGGTGAGCGACGTTATCAACTCAACGTTGGACGTGGGGATGGAGTTCGTCGCCATGTGCGATCGGGTCTGCCGCGCCACAGAGCAGCTGCGGGCATTTTTGCACAAGGAGGTCTATAACCACCCCGCGTCGGTCGTGGAGTTCGAGAAGGCCAAGGACGTCCTCAAGCAGCTGTACGACTACTACTTGGCGCACATTGACAAAGTCCCAGCG
>Ga0272444_10001313_pt1 | contig 24166 bp, 17 predicted proteins | sample SSMForm13_FD_201033 | JGI IMG/M metagenome (GOLD analysis project Ga0272444, IMG submission 201033) | Marine sediment archaeal communities from Little Sippewissett salt marsh, Falmouth, MA, United States - SSM-Form-13 | ecosystem: Environmental > Aquatic > Marine > Wetlands > Sediment ...
GCCCGTCGTCTCACCATCCGGCGGCATTTAGAGCTGGTCCGTGGAGTGGTTCTTATTGCGCGGTATAGACCTCTCACCGGCACAGGGATGGTGAATTGTTGAATTATGACTTTTTCAGTAAACCCTAGATAGGTGTCATTCCAGAGACAGAAAGAGGTCTCATCCATGAATACGGACAAGATCGGCCGGAAAACAATGTCTCCCTGGCGCAGCCGGCTGCGGGAAATCATATTTGAAGCCGACACGCCGGCAGGCAAAGCCTTTGACGTCATCCTGATCTGGTGCATTATTATCAGCGTCACCACGGTGATCCTTGAAAGCGTGAAACAGGTACATGACTCATACGGCACGGTCTTTTACGCCGTCGAATGGTTTTTTACGATCCTCTTCACAATTGAATATATACTGAGACTGATCAGCGTGGGGAAACCGATTCGTTATGCGACAAGCTTTTTCGGTATTGTAGATCTTCTGGCGGTCATACCCACCTACATCAGCATCTTTATTCCCGGCGGCCAGTATCTCCTCTCCATCAGAATTCTCAGGCTGCTGCGCATCTTCCGAATTTTCAAGCTCCGGGCCTATCTGAGCGAGGCGGCCATACTTACCAGCGCCCTGAGGGCAAGCCGCAGAAAAATCAGTGTTTTTCTTTTTGTCATTGCAGCCATCGTGGTTATCATCGGATCTCTTATTTACGTGATCGAAGGAGAGGAACACGGCTTTACCGACATCCCCACGAGCATCTACTGGGCCATCGTGACGCTTACCACCGTCGGGTATGGCGATATATCTCCCCATACTCCCACCGGAAAGGCCCTGGCTTCACTGGTGATGATTATGGGATACGGCGTAATCGCCGTCCCCACAGGAATCGTTACGGTCGAGATGTCCCATGCAGCCAGACGGCCGGTATCCACTCGTATCTGCCGACAATGCAGTTCGGAGGGTCACGACATAGACGCCACGCACTGCAAGTATTGCGGCGAACCCCTGGAACCCGCTTCTTTCTAGGCAATTCGGAAGATGCTAAAAACCCTATTTTACCGTTGCCTATTAAGACAGGATCATTGTAGGATTGCGCCGGTTGCTTTCTGAACTCCGGGCGCATGCACGCCGGTCGGCCTACTCAATGCCGACGGGCAACAGCAAACACGCCGGGATGTAAACGGGAAGAGCGGTTGCCGTAGTAACCACCGGAAGGGGCATTAAATATGAAACACATGACCATACCTTTGATGACTATCCTTTTGTTTTGTCTTTCTCTTTTTTTCGTCCCTCTTCCCTTGATCGCATCTACCTGGTCAACATTCTACGGAGGAACGGATTACGATGAAGCTGCGTCAGTCAAAGCAATAGAAGATGGTGGCTGTATTGTTGCCGGAAACAGTGGTTCCTTTGGCGCGGGAAGCCAAGTCTGGGTTTTAAAAATTCATGCATCGGGCACTGTCGCATGGCAAAAAACCTATACCAATACGGATGAGGAATCATATCATGCCAACTCCATTGATTTAATATCGGATGGCGGCTGTATAATTGCGGGAAGTGTCCAAACCTGTTACGAAACTGACGGGCCGCTCTGCCAGGGCTACGGGTGGCTTGCAAAGCTTACTGCAGAAGGGGAAGTTGTCTGGCAAAAAGGGGTCAAGGATATGGACGGATACGGAAGTTCCTTCTCCGCTGTGCACACAACCGGGGACAATGGTTTTATTGCGGTGGGCAGTGGCGGAACCGTGGGAACGGTGACGGCCACCTCCAAGCTCTGGGTCGTTAAAGTTGACGCCGACGGCGCCGTCCAGTGGCAGCGGTTCTATCATAATGACACTATTACCGACAGCTTCGCCCATTCCGTTGCCCCGACGCAAGATGGGGGCTACGTCGTGGCGGGCGCCCTTTTTTCAGGTCTTACCGGCTGGTCCGATGGATACGATATATGGGCGCTGAAATTGGATATCAACGGGAATGTGGAGTGGCACGCAATGTATCGGAGCCCGGCCGGCTATGACATCGGATATTCCGTCCAACAGACGGCAGACGGAGGCTACGTTATCGGAGGACAGACTGAAGATGCGATGGGATATGGAACGGATGGGCTGGTGGTCAAGCTAAACTCTGAGGGAGCTATTGAATGGCAGAAGACCTACGAAACCAACAGCGGCGATGGTATAACACAGATACAGCAGACCAGTGACGGCGGCTATATCGTCGGAGGTCTCTACCAGACGGGCGGTGTTGCGGCAAAGCTGAATCATGGCGGCGCCATTGAATGGGCACACGGATATCAGTGCAATCGCATCGTCTCCATGACTCATACAGCCGACACCACGTTTATGGTATCGGAAGACAGATCCATCCGCGAGGGAATTTCCTCCGTGGATGTCCTTCTTCTGAAAACCGACAAAACCGGCAATATCAATACATGTCTTTCCGTGGTCGATGCCGATGTTCAGGTGTCCGACGCATCTCTCACCGTAAACAACTTCACAATAACGGCACACTCGCCAGATCTACGCATTATAAACACCCTGGCCGTTTCCACCGATACCGCCGTCATGCCGGTGCAGCAATGCCCCTATAAGTCGCTCGCGCTTGTACTGTCAACCTCGCAGGCCTATGCCCTATCCTCGCCTGAAGGAATGCACTGTGTGGGAAAAAACTGTTCCGGCCTATATCCGGGAGGTTCAATTGTTGAGCTGACGGTATATCATGAAGCGGGTGCATCCACGACAGCATGGGGCGGCGATTGTGCCGGTTGCCCTTCGGAGGAGACATCCTGCAGCGTATACATGGAGGGGGATAAAACCTGCACCGCTGTCTTCGCGGCGCAGAAGGGCGACATCGACGGGGACGGCACGGCGGGTCTGGGAGACGCCGTTTTGGCTTTGCAGAGTATTGCGGGGAGGGATCCTGCAATACCAATCGGCTATGGCGTGTCAGGCGCCGATGTCAACGGCAATCACACGATTGATCAGGCGGAGGCTATTTACGCACTTCAGAAGACGGCGATGCTGCGTCCTCCATTCGCCCCGACCGGCGTAACCGCCATTGCCGACATTGAGCAGGCAACAATACGCTGGAATGCAGTACAGGGCGCAACGGCCTATCACATCTACTGGGCAACCACACCCGCCGTTACAAAAACCGGCGGCATCAAGATCGCTTGTGTCGCAAGCCCCTACATTCATACGGGGCTTACCCGAGGTACGACATATTATTACATCGTCACGGCGGAAGACTTCTCCGGCGAGAGTGCCCCTTCGGCAGAGGTATCGGCAACGCCCTTTACCGGATGGATTCAGACGGGGCTTAACGCAGGTCTGGGACGCAGTCTCTATGTAAGCGACAGTAGTGACATATATGCCGCAACCTATGATGGTGTCTTTTCAGCAAGTGATGACGGCATGCCGTGGATTTCACGAGGCCTTGCCGGGACGGACGTGTCCGACATCATACGCAGCAACGAATATATTCTGGCGGCCACCCTCGAGGGGATATACCGGTCTTCAGATAACGGAATTACCTGGACACTGATGAACGGATCACCGGGGATCTCGGCAGGCGGGGGGATCTATGGCCCGCACGTTTTTGCAAAAAACAGCACCCACCTGTTTATTATCGCCTGGGCGCGCGGCATTTTCAGATCAGACGATGACGGTGCAACCTGGGAACAGGTGCACCTGGGAAATGACGGTGAAGGATATCAGGATTATGCCGCCAGCGCCACCTTTGTCAGCACCGCAGGAGAACAGGTTTTTATCAACGGCGAAGAGCCGTTTAGCGGCGGCGGTGGTTCCGTCATCTGGTCCTCTTCCGATAATGGGGCCACCTGGAGTTATTCGTCGTCCCCGTCAGTCTACCCCATCCAGTCCTTACACTTCGACAATGGAAACCTCTTTGCCTGCGGCACAATGGGGGTATACCTCAGCACGGATTTGGGTAACAGTTGGTCTACTCAATACAGCAATACGATAGGACAGCAGGGGGAATTACTGGGACTGGGAACGTTCAGGAACATTATTTCATATAATGATGCCCTTATCGCCTCCGTTGATTTCGGGAGCATACACATTTCCCGTGATAACGGCATTACATGGGCAGGGTTTAATGAAGGACTGATTTCCGACTGGACCTTTACCGGATTGGCAATCAAGCCGCCATACATTTGGGCGTTAAGTGAATTTGGCAACGCATACCGCCGCCTGCTTTCAGAAGTAATCCCTAACTGATGCGATGCCCATAAGCCGACACCCGGGCGGATACAACGATATCGAACATTGAGAAACGCCACCGGCGCGATCGTAAGCGACAATTTGATAGGCAACGTGGAATCCAGTCTTTCCGACATCATGGCAATTGAATCGGGATCGGCGACATCGAGATGCGCAGCCAGCGTCTTGACATCGAAGCTGTCAGTCAGTAAGTTTCGACGCAATATCGCACATTTCATCCCATGTGCCCGTCTTGAACGGTGTCGGTCTCACCGGCGGCGCCATTTATGCCTGCATAGAACCGTTTCCCCTCCTTACGGCAATCACGGTTGCCACGGCATGCTGCATAACGCTGCATTTTGTACTGACAAGGCCTGAACCAGTATCTGGAGCGGGACGCCGACGGCATCGCCATAGTCTACCTGCGCAACGGCGATTTTCCCCGCTTCCAGCGCAACCCCGCTACCGGCGCCTGGTCCCTGGACACCGTCTCGCCGGTGCGCTACGTCATGAAGGAAACGGGCGCTACCTGGACGGAGGGGTGCTATTACGCCATGGACCCGGTGCAGTCTCAGCTCTTCATCTTCGAGAAGGTTGCGTCATGGAACAGGGGGGATGATTTTTCCACTGTCCGCATTCGCGCCCGCATGGACCGCAACGGCAACCGTCTGACCTACAGTTATGCCGGTGAAAATGCCCTCGTTCCGACAGAGGTCGCCGACGGGCTGGGGCGAACCCTGACCTTCACCTACAGCGGCATCCGCCTGTCTCAGGTCACTGACCAGAGCGGCCGTTTCATCACGCTGACAAAGTCAAACTATGAAAATCACCCCTGCGGAAGTCCGACCCTGATTTCCGTCACCGACGCCGGGGCCTACGATCCCTGCGGCCGGGTTCTGGCCCGCACCGGGACCACCCCCCGGCTCTTCACCTTTGCGGGCACCTGGGGGGGGTCCGCCGGGAGGGCGCAGGCGGCCTCAACCAGATGCGCGCCCGCTACTACGATGCGGCAACGACGTTGAAACGGCCATCGTCAAAAAATCATACAACAGCCGGTTCAAGGTCAAGGCTGCAGAACGCAAAAAAGAGATAGAGAGGAAACGGAACCGCAACAGAAAAATCGGAAAGAGGGAATGCGCTGTCAAGTTCGGCAAGCCTCTTTTCGTCAATGTCTTCGAGGAGGGGAACAAGGTCGTTGTCCTGATCGAGGACAGAAGCGGCAGCATCCCCGTCGTGGAGGATATGTTCGAGATCGGCAAGGAAGCGCTTGAGGCCGGGGAACCTCAGAGTGAGCCATTGTCCGGAAGCGATGTCGTTCGGGTGGAAGGGACAAACAAGGCGGCGGAATCCCTGCCGACAAAGTCGCCGACTCGGTGGAACGCATTGTGAACACACGATAAATTTCCGGGGACAGGGGCAATTCCACAATTACGTATACTGTCCCCGGAATTGACAGCGACGAAGCAATCTCTTAGAATTCAAAGCCCACAGCGAGATTCATGCCCCAGTCGTAGGCGTCGGTAAAACTTGCATAGGCCATGCCGCCCAGGAACATCCACTTCACCGGCGTGAATCGAAAGCCTAAGCCCACGTCGGCGCCGTCATCGGCATTATCATAGCGCTTCGTCGAAGCGGAAAACGACAGGTTAAGGCTCAGACGCTCGGTCAGGGGGTAGACGCCTTCGAGAATCGCCCATCCCACAAAATCCTTTTCGCCGACGCGGGAATCGATTATCGCCCTCCCGCCAAGGTTGGCCACGGCGATAAACGGCCCAAGCGTTTTGGAAAGAAGCAACGTTGCGCCCGGTTCAACTTTACCCGAGCCCAGACCCTTGTCGTCATCTCCTGTAGGCAGACTCACCCCGCCCTGGATCGCCACATCGAACGTATCCGTACCCTCATCGAGAAAACGATAGGTCGTCATGAGGCTGGTATCGGAGAACCCCGATTCGGCGGGGCCGGGCTCCAGATTCCATCGATAGACTGAAGGAGACACGCAGAATGACCATCTGTCAGACACACCGTAGGTAATATCGATGTAACCGGTGTTTTCCTGGATGTCGACACCCCTTACCTCCGTCTCCCAATACCCTCCCCAGAACGACACCTGCACCTTCCCCTCGTCGGGAAGGCGCGTGTCCCAGGCGCTGATGGTTCTCTCCCACTCGGCATGGGCCATCACAGGGAAGAGGAACATTACAACTGCGGCAATAATCCATATACGTGTCTTCATTTCTTTTCCTTTCTGAAAAAATGCACGGTCTATCATGTTGATATGTTCTCAATTTTTTAAGCTGCGCTTTTCCTTGCTCATCATTTCCGCCGGAACGACAGAAACGAAAACTATGCCAACCTGCTATCACGATGTCAGTTTGTCTTGGAATATAGCACAATTTGATGCAGTTGAAAAATCAAATTACGCCGCACATGCATACGTGCATTGTAATGTAACATTTTTCCGAGAACCTGCCCTCTATGACAGAACTTGAAATTTTTCCTGCTTTGACGCCCCTGTTTGCGCCGGCGCAAAGACACAGATTAATTTTTGAGATAGACTACGACATAATGTTTGAAACTAACTGCAGACAGGAGGAAAAAACCATGTTTTGTTTTCAATGTCAGGAAACGGCCAAGAACACCGGCTGCACCGTCAGGGGCGTGTGCGGCAAGCCCGAAGAGACCGCCGATCTTCAGGATCTGCTCATTTACCTGTGCAAAGGAATTTCAGTGTACGGGGAACTGTTGAAGGAAAAAGGGACGGTGGATAAGGATGCCAGCCGCTTCATCTGTGAAGCCCTTTTCACGACCATTACCAACGTGGCCTGGGACGATGAGGTGATCATCGACCGGATCGTGAAAGCCCTCAGGGTGCGCAATGCAGTCAAAGAAAAACTCGGCGCGACTGTACCTGGTGCGCTGCCGGATTGCGCCACCTGGGCTTCCGATGACAAGGACGCAATCGTGGCCAAGGCCATGTCCGATGAGGTTCGCATCACGGCCGCTCAAAACGAGGATGTCCGTTCTCTGAGAGAGCTGCTGATCATCGGCAGCAAGGGAATCGCCGCCTATGCTGACCACGCCGCGATTCTCGGCCATGAAGAAGACGACGTCTACGGCTTTCTCATGGAGGCCCTGGCGTCTACCACCAGGGATCTTTCGACGGATGCGATGATTGGTCTGGTCATGAAGGCCGGAGAAACCGCCGTCAACACCATGGCCATGCTGGACAAGGCAAATACCACCGCCTATGGCAATCCTGAAATTACGGAGGTAAACATCGGCGTGGGTAAGAATCCCGGAATCCTGATTTCCGGTCACGACCTGAAAGACATGGAGGAACTGCTCGCACAGACGGAAGGCACCGGCGTGGATGTATACACCCACGGCGAGATGCTACCGGCCAACTGCTATCCGGCCTTAAAAAATACCGTCACTTTATCGGCAACTACGGCGGGTCGTGGTGGCGCCAGAACAACGAGTTCGAATCCTTTAACGGCCCCATCGTCCTCAGCACCAACTGCCTGATCCCGGTAAGAAAAGACAACACCTATCTGGACCGGCTGTTTACCACCGGTGTGGTCAACTATCCGGGCGCCGCACACATTGTGAACCGGCCGGCGGGCGGGGCAAAGGATTTTTCCGCAGTCATCGAACGGGCCAGGCAATGTGCCCCCCCGCAGGAGATCGAGTCAGGCACACTCGTCGGCGGCTTTGCTCACAATCAGGTTCTTGCCCTGGCCGATCAGGTAATCGACGCCGTGAAATCCGGCGCCATTAAGCGCTTTGTCGTCATGGCCGGATGCGACGGACGGCAGAAGGCCCGCAGCTACTTTACCGAAGTGGCCGAGAAGCTGCCCCCCGATACCGTGATCCTGACGGCCGGATGCGCCAAATATCGCTACAACAAGCTTTCTCTGGGCGCTATCGGCGGCATTCCTCGCGTCCTCGATGCGGGCCAGTGCAACGATTCATACTCTCTGGCGGTCATCGCCCTGAAACTCAAGGAAGCCTTCGGCCTCAACGACATCAACGAGCTGCCCATTTCCTACGACATCGCCTGGTATGAACAGAAAGCGGTGGCCGTGCTGCTCGCCCTGCTCTATCTCGGCGTCAAGGGCATCCGGCTGGGTCCCACGCTGCCGGGCTTCCTTTCACCCACCGTGGCCAAGGTGCTTGTCGAGAAATTCGATATCAAGCCCATCGGGGCCGTCGAGGAGGATATTGCCGCGATGATGGCGGGAAATTAATTGATTTCGTACAATCAACACAAAACCAGCACGCCCCGAATCGATGAATCCGGGGCTGCCATGATCAGGAAGGATCGCATATGGATACAACGCTGAATATGCCCTCTTCCCCTGCCGATCAACAGGGGGATAGGGTCGTCGCGTACCGGGGAATCGAGGAGGTGTCGAAACTGCCTCTCCGTTCAGGCTTGACAGTGGGGTGTGCGGCGCCTGCAGAGTCAAACTCAATAAAGGCACAGTCGAAATGGACGAGAACGAACTGCCTGATGAGGAACGTGCAGAAGACTACACCTTCGCCTGCGTGTCCCGACCGACCTCCGACATCGGAGTCGACGCATAAGCATGCAATTCCGGGGGATTTCTCTGTCCCCGGAATTACTCCGGCTTTCATGTGTTCCCTTCGGCCTTGAAGAAAGTGTAGCAGAATGTACCATCCGGTTCCGTCGTCCGATATAGATCCTCGATTCCTTTGTCGAATGTAGCAGAGTCTATGATGCCTTCCTCGATCACTGATTGACGTACCCCCTCGATCATCGCCGCAAATGTCTTTCTTGTGAATCCATCGACCAATTCCGGCTTGCTGGAATCGACGTATACCATCCGAGGAGAGACCCAGACTTCGCGATAGCCCGCGGCAACCAGCAACGGATACAGAGACCTTCCAATCAGTGCGTTTCCACCCGCGCGCGACTGCAATTCAACCTGGCAGTGAATCGCGGCATGCGCGGCATCGCTGTCAGGGTAAAAATAGACGGAACCATGGTCACCCTCAATGACCGTAATTGTTCCACCCGGTTTTAGATATGCTTTTAACTTCTGTAAGGCGACGCACGGTTCTTTCAAGTGCTCCAAGACAAAGCACACAAAGACGTGATCAAACGAATGCGGGGCAAAGGGCAGATGAAAAATATCCCCCTGCTGGAAACGGACATTGGTCAACCCTGCCGCTTCCACCTTCTGTTTGGCTTGCGCGACCGAGTGTTCTGATATGTCAACGGATACGATCGAAGCTCCGGGACTATTTTTCGCCAGCGTCACCGTTTGTGCGCCGACGCCACAACCGGCTTCCAAAACACAGCTTCCCGCTGGATATGTGGTATCGTAATGGAGCAGGTCGACCAAGGTCGTAGCCTGATCCTGCAATCGAATGTTCTCTCGAGGATTGTACCCGTGAACGTAGGCTTTTTTCATGGTTTCGTTCTCCTTACCACCTAAATTTCCGGATCAAGGTAACAGTGACTTTTTTTGCGGCAATCCCGAGCTTGTCGACAACGGCGTCAAAAAGGAACGTCGTCCCGTAAAAGCTGCGGGCTGACTTCGCTATGGGGACCGGACCTCTTTTATTGACCCTGTCATGATTGTCGGGATCAACTGTCCCCGGAATTCTTCATGGCCACAAGGGCGCGCAGGATCTCGGAGGCAACATCTTTATGTTCGGCCATAATTGCCTTTATCACCCCTTCTTTACCCGTGCATACCTGGCTGAGGGCGTTGCTGTCGATATTCAGAAGGCAGCAGAGCAGTCTGGGGGCGTGCACCTGCAGTATCATCTGCTCGATATGGCGATAGAAACGTTCCGCGCCATCGTTGGAAAGCAAGAGAAGTCGCGAAATCCGGTCTCCATAGGAACGGTCGCTGCGCTTTCTGACATTTGCAATCCCCCGCTTTTCATCGGCCAGCTTTTCAATGATGGCATCGAGGCCGTAGCGAATCCGGCGTTCATAACTCGCCTTTTTCAGTGCCATCATCAAAGGTTCGCTCATGGAAATGACCGGCACATCCATTCTACTTCCGGACCAGAGCCTTGATGTGTGCACCATCAACTCCCTGCGAATTATTTGATCAGAACCCTCCGTTTCCAACTGACGGGGGAAGCGCATGTCGAATATGTCCATTTGTTTAACCTCTCACGGAACAGGCCGTCTTTCATCCTGATAGTGCTTGACATTTTTTCTCGAGAGTGTATTTTTCTCACAATTCGACAGGGAATGGAATCCCTTTTTAAAATCCGGTTGCTCTGGGCGCCGGTTTTCATCGTAGTGACGTCTTTTACGAGTCTGTAGAAATTGCAATGCCTATATGAACCCACAAGTCAGGAAACGCCACGAACTATGACTTCATGCAGACACCTTACCCTTGTGCTATTGCCGGAAAAGAAACCTGTGCTGCGGTGCCGACACTGCCATCTTACCATCGATGCCGACGAACTTGGCTCACAGAAGTATTGTCCCGAATGTTTTGAGGTGTATGGCAGGAAGCACTGTGATTTTGATGAAATTGAACCGGAAGGCACGCAGAAAATCCGCTACCGCTGCGAACAGTGCGGCATCATCATAGAAATCGATTGAGTCAATTCAGACAGCATGCGCCCTATGTCTGTCGTGGGAAGCCTGCAGGCGCCCCGTTCGCAGACATAGGCCGTCGCTTTTCCCTCCAGCGGGGCGATATTGCGGGTAAAATCGGCAACGCTTTTGATGGAAGAGGTCTTCTCGTCGACAGGATGAAGCAGAACCGTCACGTGGGGGTAGTAGTCCGATTCAAGCGAGGCAAGCATTTCTTGCGTGTCGACCGATTGCCGCCTGCCTGCCACAATGATTTCATAGGAAGGGCCGAGGGCAAGGTCGCAGGCCGCAAGAAAATGGGTGCTTCCCGCCGGTGATGCCATGACCGTCTGAGAAAAAAATGAGATGAGTTCCGAAGCCTTGTCCATGAAAAGGGGATTCATTGAAAGCATGCCGAGGCGGATCATATTGGCCAGCGACACCGAGTTGCCCGAGGGAACAGCACCGTCGTAGATCTCTTTTTGACGAAAGAGGAGATCCGTCTCGCTCCTGGGCGCAAAGTAAAATCCTCCCGCCTTGTCGTCCCAGAATCGATCGATCATATCTTCGGCAAGGTCGCAGGCAATGCGCAAGTAGTCCTCTTTATACGTGGCCTCGTACAGTTCGATAAGTCCCCATATAAAAAAGGCGTAATCGTCCAGATGTGCCGCTATGCCGGCATTCCCTTTCCGATAGCGATGCAGCAGGCGCCCGTCGGCATCTTTCATACGCTCAAGGATGAACCGTGCCGCATTTTCCGCGGAGCGGCGGTATGCATCATTGTTAAAAGCCCGTCCCGCTTTGGCGAGCGCTCCGATCATCAGCCCGTTCCAGTCGAGAAGGATTTTATCGTCCCTGTCCGGATGTATCCGTGCGTTTCTCCTGTGAAAAAGTGTGTCCCGTACGGTTTCGAGACGGCGGCGCAGGGCTTCTTCAGTCATGGAGAAGTGCCGCGCCGCATCGGCAGGAGATCTTCGCAGATAGGGTATGTTGACGCCTTTTTTCCTGCCTTCGATTTCATCAAGAAAATTACCGTCCTTTTCGATTCCAAACATTTCACAGGCAAAGGCCGCATCGGCTTCATCGAGCACCGCCTCTATCTCCGCTTTCGTCCAGAGATAGAATTTTCCCTCTACCCCCTCGCTGTCTGCATCCTCGGCCGAGTAAAATCCCCCTTCGCCGTCGGTCATCGCGGACCGCACATAGTGGGCAATTTCTTCCGCTGTTGTTTTGTAGAGATCCTTCTTCGTCACCTGATAGGCCTCTACGTAGGCATACATGAGAAGCGCCTGGTCATAGAGCATCTTTTCGAAGTGCGGCACGAGCCACTTTGCATCGGTGGAATAGCGGTGGAATCCGAAACCGATCTGGTCATAGATGCCCCCCATCCTCATTGCGATGAGCGTATGCTCGACCATGCGAAGCGCCTCTTCGCGTCTCGTCCTGTGCCGGAAGCGGAGCAGAAAGCAGAAGCTGTGAGGCGTGGGAAATTTCGGCGACCTTCCGAATCCGCCGCAATGGCTGTCGTATATGCGGCTGAGCTGAATAAATGCCTCCTCGATGGTTGCTGCACCAACAGCCGCTTTTTCCTGCGGAACAGCCGGTTCCCGGAAGGATGCCGTGATCTGCTCGGCGATCCTGTCGACTTCCTGCCGGTCATTTTCCCATACGCTGCGGATAAGAGGAATCAGCTCGCGCATTCCCTTCATGCCGAAACGGCTTTCTCCGGGAATGTAGGTGGCGGCGAAAAAGGGTTTCCTCTCGGGGGTCATGATGACTGTCAGAGGCCACCCGCCGCTTCCGGTGAGCCTTTGGCAGGCGGCCATATAGAGTTTGTCGATATCGGGTCGTTCCTCGCGGTCGACCTTGACGGAGATGAAGGCCTGGTTCATAAGAATGGCGATCTCTTTATTTTCAAAGGATTCCCGGGCCATTACATGGCACCAGTGACAGGTGGAGTACCCCACGGAGAGAAAGACCGGTTTATTTTCGGCCCTTGCCCTTTCAAAGGCTTCATCTCCCCAGGGATACCAGTCGACGGGATTGTGGGCGTGAGAGATGAGATAGGGGCTTGACTCTTGTGCCAGACGGTTGATAAAGGAGGTCTTTTGTGTGGTGTCCATGTCTCTTCTACGTACCTATGCTGTCCCCACCCGCGTTATCGGACATTACCGTTATGAAATTCGGTAATCGGTGGCCCTCTCCAGGTGCTCCTGGTATATGATCCCATGGTGCGGCTCATCAAGCCCGGCGGCGAAATAAAGATACTCAAAAATCTCGTCGGCCTGACCGTTATCCACCAGCACCGTGACCACATCTATTTCCACCCCTCCGGGGTTTGTCCGGCTGGTCCCGCGGGCCGTGTTGGCATTTGCCGTGAAGATGCCCCTGCGATGCAATTCCTCGACGATGGATCTGGCCTTATGCCGTTTCATCATACAGGTGATCAGCTTAGACATGCACCCCCCGTTTCTTCCTGATTTTTTCAAGTACTTCTTTCGGAATATAGGTGGCCGCCTTTTCGAGCTTTTTCACATACACAAAGCCCATGCCCGGCGTATCCAGTTTTCCCGCCAGATACACCGCATCGAACACCCGGTTGGACTGTTCTTCCGACACCACGATATAGATCACTTCCTTTTCCGAATCCACGGCTACCCCGAACACCCCCAGCCGCTCCTTGACGCCGCTTCCCTGGGCATAATGTATCGTCGCTCCCTGGGCGCCGGCCTCATAGGCCGCAGCCACGATTTTATCAGCCCATCCTTTCTGAACAATGCAGGTAATCAACTCCACGTCCGTCAAAATCGTGATTTGTCTCGCTGTCATGGCACCGCCTCCAGGGATACTCCTGATCGTTTGATGTGCCTCGTCACTCGAACCCACAGCCCTGTTATCAATACCGACAGAATGGGACATATCGAGGCCATTGACAAAATTCCAAAACCCTCTACTGCATTCAGGGCACTTCCGAACCCCAATCCCATGGCCAGCACCAGAGGTACTGTCACCGGCCCGGTCGTCACTCCCGCACTATCCCATGCGATATTGACAAATTCCTCCGATGAAAAATATGTCAGAATCAGTGCCAGCAGGTATAAAGGAATCAAGAGATGAGCCAGGGACCAGCCGAAGATCAGTTTACAGATCCCCAGGGCAATGCCCGTTCCGACCCCGACGGATACGGCATACATCAATGTCGCCTTTTTAAACACGCCATTGGTAAGATTCTGCACTGTCATCCCGAGCGCGTTCAGCGCCGGTTCCGCCAATGTAGCGCCGAACCCGAGAATGAAGGCAAAACCGATTGCCACAATCAGACCGACAAGGTAGGGATAGAGTGCATTCAAAAACATTCCGTTCTGTTCAACGGTGCAGAAGGCGGTCGGCACCAGGCTTCCCGACTGATTCCCTAATTTTACAAGCCCGTAGGTCAAACCGATATTAAAGATACACATCCCAAGTACGGACAGGACAATGCCATAGGTGATGGTACCGGCTTTTTTAATTTTTTCCCTGAGTAGACACCTCATAACGAGAAAAAGAAAGGCAATGAGGGGTACAATGGCACGAAGGCCCAGAATGATTTCCTGCCAGGGACTTTGGTTCCACCATTGTGACAGAGTAGATGAAATCTGCGTGGTCGCGGCAGCACCCTGAATTATTTCCTCAGGTGTCAATCGAAATGAGAGGAATATTCCCAGCAGCATCACCCCCAGAATCGGAAACAGTGATGCAAGGGTGACAATGCCGAATCCCGAAAGATTTGAATCGCCCTTCCCCGCCGCCGATGCGATACCGATCCCCAGAGCCAGCACCAACGGTACGGTCACCGGTCCGGTCGTAACAGCGCCGCTGTCCCAGGCCAGACCCAGCACCGCCGAGAGAGGTTCGTGATACTGAAAATATATGCTGAGCAACACTATCGGAATCATTGTAATATAAATAAATGGCTTCAGGCTGAATCCGTAAAGAAATCGAACTGTACCCAGTATGGCTGCAATGCCGACACCTCCCCCGACCACCAGCACCAATGCATCGGCATAGTCGGTCAGAAGGATGTACAGATAGGGCGCCCGTTTCACTTCCACCAGGGCGCCGGCGGTTTTGAGCGCGCCGATGGCCGGTTCAGCGAATGTCACACCCACGCCCAGAAGGAACGCCACCGTCAGCACCGTCTTTAATGTAACTTTCTTCGGGAGCGTGTTCCCCATTTCTTCACCGAAGGGCATCAATCCCTGTTTGATTCCTTCGATAAAAAACATCAGTCCCATAATCACGGCAAAAAGACCCGCCACAATGGCAAAGGAATCCTGAATTACCTGTCGCAGAATGAAAAGTTGGAAGATTGCCAGATACAGTGCCAGCGGCAGCAAAGCTTTAAGCTGCTCGATAAATCTCACTGACACATACGGTTGAATCAGCCGATACGCATCAATACGCCTGAGCTGAATTTTTTCTATACGCTTTTGGGCCCCTTTCGGGGTAAGCTCATTATAGCTTATCGTGACATGATTGACGGAGACTTCTTTCAGAAGTTCCCCATAACGTATTTGTCTGTCGCTCACGCATGCCCTTTCCGGGATTGATGTATGATTTTAAACTGTCGGAATTTATTGTATGGTCGTTATGAAGCATCCGCCGCTGCCGCCGCTCGGAGGCCTTAATTTATAGTTGAAGTATACCTTGTCGGGGGCGCCGCTGCCGGAAGGAATGCCGTTGTTTGTCACAAAGAGGTCAGGGGTCCCGTCACCATCCAGATCTCCCACCGCCGCCGAGGAGCCGCCGTTCGACGCCAGTTCGGAACTCAGGGTGAATCCGCCGCTCGCACCGTTGTTGAACCACACCTCATTGTTCTGTCCGGCGCCGGAATTTGTTATGACCAGATCGTAATACCCGTCATAGTTGAGATCCGCCACTGCCACACCGGTGCTGCTCCCCGTGCCCACGGCAAGGCCGCTGTCGGTAAACGTACCTGCGCCGTCATTCCACCACAGAGTGTTGGCGCCGTTATTGGTTACAAAGGCATCGAGAGAACCGTCGTTGTTTAAATCCGCGAGAACCACGGCCCGGCCCGCCGAAAGCCCGCCCAGGGTCTGGCCACTGTCCGTGAAATTTCCGGCGCCGTCATTGAACCAGACCGTGTCCGGCACCCCGTCGTTGACGACAAAGGCATCGATGCGGCGATCCCCGTTCAGGTCGCCCAACGCGACGGCTCTGCCTGGCAACGCACCGCCCAGCGCCTGGCCGTTGCTGCTGAATATCCCCGTTCCGTCATTCAACCAGACCAGGTCGTCCTGAAGGTCATTCACCACGAAGGCATCGGGACTGCCGTCGCCATTCAAATCACCGAGGGCGACCGCCATACCCGCAGACAGAAGCGCACCCAGAACCTGGCCACTGTCCGTAAAATTTCCGGCGCCGTCATTGAACCAGACCGTGTCCGGGGCCCCATTGTTGACAACGAAGGCATCGATGTGGCGATCTCTGTTCAAATCGGCTAAGGCCACATCGCTGCCGGGAGCGGCGCCGCCCAGTGACTGACCGCTGTCCAGGAAAGTTCCCAAACCGTCATTCAGCCACACCAGATCACCTTGAAGATTATTCACCACGAATGCATCGAGCGCACCGTCTCCGTTCAGGTCGGCCAGTTTCACCATGACGCTGTTGCTGTCGCCGCTGACAGGTATCAGATCCTGGGGGCCGGCCTTGAACAGGCCGACACTGTTCAGCAGCACCCGGTTCGCCTGACCGCTGGTATTGACGACAAAGGCGTCCGTATATACATCATCATTGAAATCACCCATTGCAATGTTCATGCTCTTATCCGCACCCATGCTCAAGCCGCTGTCGGAAAAATTTCCATTCCCATCATTGAGCCACAGGCAATTCCCCTGCCCGTCGTTGGCGACGAATGCGTCGAGCGTACCGTTATCGTCGACATCAACAAGCGCTAGGTCGGTACTGTTTCTGTTTCCCAAAGGATAGTCCTGACTCTGTGCGCTTTCGGTAAAATTACCGGCGCCGTCACCGAAATACACACGGTTCCCCTGGGCATAGTTGGCCACATAAAGATCGAAGAACCCATCGCCGTTTAGATCGCCCAGGGCGATTCCCATACTGTTCGTACCGATGCTTCCGGTAAGGGGGGTGCCATTTTCGACCAGCAGGCCGCTGCCGTCGGCCGCATTGAGATAGACCCGAATGCCGTCCGTCTGGGTAGCCACCACCGCATCGGGATAACCGTCACCATTCAGATCGCCCGCAACAACATCTCTGCTGCTGTACAAGCCGAGATTCCATCCGGCATCGGCACATACTCCCGATCCGTCGTTGAGCCGTATCCGGTTCCCCTGGAGACCTAAATTATTCACCTCAAAAATATCAAGACTTCCGTCTCCGTTGAAGTCGGCCAGCGCAATGCCTTCGGTGTTTCCGGATCCGAGACTCTGGCCGCTGTTGGTAAAATTGCCGGCGCCGTTGTTGAACCACGCGCGGTTGGCCTGGCCGGTCTTATTGCCCACAACTGCATCCGAAAAACCGTCTCCATTCAGGTCCCCGAGCGCGACCACCACGCTCGCAGAGGCGCCAAGGTTCTGCCCACTGTCGGAAAAATTACCGGCGCCGTCCCCGAAATACACACGGTTCCCCTGGTTTGACGCATTGGCAACAAACGCGTCAAGTGCGCCGTCACCGTTGAGGTCGGCGAGAGCGATTCCCTCACTGTTGCTGGCGCCCAGATTCTGCCCGGTGTCGGTAAAAACGCGAACCTCTGCTCCACACACGCAGTGGCAAAAAACGGTAACAAGTACGATGCAGAAGCCTGCTAAAAGAAAAATTCCCACGTTTCGATCGGGCATATTCACGTATCCTATTCTATCTTTTTACTTTCACCGCAGGAGCGCGACCTTCTGAAGCACAGCAATCACATCCTCAAGACCCACATACCCGTCTCCGGTCACATCACCGGCAATAGCGCCTTCAGCTGCAATGCCGCTGCGAATGATCATTTGAAGCATGCCGATCACATCGTTCAAATCGACATGCCCGTCGAGGTTATAATCGCCGGGAATTGTTCCATCGGGAGACACATCGCCTACAAAAGTAAGAAAAAGCACGCCCCCCTCAGGCTCAAGGTTGGTTCCCCGGTTACCTGTAACAACAAGAAGCGCGTCCTGCCACGCCGCCGCCCTTCCTCTGTCATCGTCACTCTCCCCGCCTGCCGATATCGCTGAAACAAAGGCGCCCGTGGGCTCGTAAAAGGCAACGATCACATCCGTGCCTCCGCGGCTCACAAGATATTTTCCAGGAAACACGACCTCCCCTGAGAATGCGCCGGTGACGGCAATGATGCCCGACTGTCCCAGAGATACCCCCCTGGCTTCACTTCCACCTGCGCCACCGAGCACCACCGCCCAGGATGGAGTTCCCAGGGAATCGTAGCGGGCGACAAATCCGCTGCCGTCGCCGGAGCCTGCGACCTCGACCCCTTCGCCGAAATCAGCGGCGCCCCTAGCGATACGTCCGGACACCACTGTCGTACCCGTTGAATCCATGGCGAGTCCGTATGCGGAGTCGGCGCCGGCGCCGCCGGCCTTGCGCGCCCACTGAACCGCACCGGCGGCACTGTATCTGGCGATAAATACATCGCTATCCCCTGAACTAGTGATTGTATGATTCGCATCAAAAGATGCCGTGCCCGAAAATTCTCCGGCTATCGTGACGGACTCCGCACCAGCCGCGGCAACGCCGTGAATGCGGCACCGGTCGGAGTCGGTTACCGCCCGTACCCACTCCACTTCGCCGGTTGCATCGTATTTGGTTACAAAAATATTGGTGGGAAATATACTGCCGCTGTACTGCTTTTCCGGCTCTTCGCCGAAAGATACGGAGTCCATAAACCAGCCCGTCGCGTACACATTACCCGACGTATCCACGGTCACGGCGCTCCCCGATACCTCCCCTATCGAGTTTTCATCGACGCACACACCCGTTCTCGCCCAGAGGAGATCGCCGTCGGCGCTGTATTTCGCCACAAACATGTATGTGCCGCCTTGCGCGAGCGCCATCGCATCATTCGCTCCCCCCTGGATCACGGCGGAACCCGTCGATTCTCCGATCACATAGCTGTTACCCGACCCGTCCACTGCCGTGCCGAAGGCGCGCTGCACGCCCGTCCCCTGGATTTCCCTGATCCACTTGACCGCTCCGGCGCTGTTCAGTCTCATGAGGAATGCCTGGGATGCCTCCCCTCCGGAATTCAGATCTTTTCCACCGAAGGCGCTGGAACCCGAATAATAACCACAGAGAGAGATGTCTCCGGTCGTCTGATGCACCACCATGTGCGTATTGACGAAATTCCCGGTACTCACGGCGCCATAGGTAGCAACGAACCTGGTCTGACCATGGACGACCCCCGCGTAGATAAGCACAGGCAAGGCAATCACCATGCATGTCACAATCGCGTTTCTCATGACCCTACACATCTCTATGGGGTTCCTCCCCTACGAAAAATCCACAAGATACAACACCTTTTCTTCCAAAACCATATCCGAAGATACATCCGTCCAGTACTGAACCGTCCACTCATACCTGCCCCACGAAAGCGGCGAGTCGGAAGTCCAGCTGTTACTGCTTCCGTTCACCCACTGGGAGAGAACTTCAGCCCCGTCTTTTTTCAGCTGCAGATTATACCACAGGGCGCCCCCCACCGCATCCCAGGAGAGAGTAAAGGGCTGCTGTGTCACTACCACCACATCGGCAGGAATGAACGGAAGAGGCTCATCGGACGGAGTTACGGTAAATGCCGCCGGCGCCGAGCGCAGCCCGTACCCGGACACCGCCCACGCACGCACTGTCCACTGGTAATCACCCGGGGAAAGGGTGTAGTCGGTGGTGAACACATTTACATTTCTGACCCAGTGGGAGGCGATGATCTCACCGGCCTGCTCGATCCGCACCTGATACATCAGCGCATTATCTACTGCATCCCAGCCGAAGGTCAACGGATCGGTCTCCACGGCATCCGACGGACCGGTCGCACCGGGTCTTTCACCTATTACAAACAGCAGCGGCGCGCTTGTGCTTCCGAATCCCTGAGAAGTAAAGGGTTTCAGCGTCATCTCAAAGTCACCGGCGGGCAGATCGCAGCTGGTCCAGGCAGTTCCTTCTTCCACCCAGGGCGTATCGTAGGTGATTCCATTGAAGCGTATGTCAAGCGAATAGGCCAGTGCATCCGCCACCGCATTCCATATGAAGGTGGCCTTCACGTACTCCACAAGCGCCACATTGCCGCCCGTCATGATTGCCGCATCCCTGACTACATAGCCTCCGTTGGCCTGGAGAATTACCTGTCCCGTCCCGTTTACCTGTACATTCTCACTGACCGTAATCGTCCCATCGGCGGTTTCCACCGTCACGGCGCCTCCACCGGTTTCGATTCCGCTGAGCGACCCATCGGACAGCGACACCACGGCGCCGTCAGACTGGAGTCTGCTTACCGTTACCGGGTGTTCCCCGTCTCCAACCGTTCCGATCATCAGTGAACCGGGATTATCGACAGTCACATCCCCTGTTCCCGCCTGTGCGGCGACGAGGTATATCCTAACGGAAAATGAATCGGTCCCTCCAATGGCCTGGCCGGCGCTGAGTCTCAGAGCACTCGCTCTCACGGCGTAGCCGTCCGCGTCTTCCGCAGCCCCGATAGCACCGGCGGCGGCGGTAATGCTTGCGTTGCCCAGCGATGCATCGATGGCGGTCACTTCCGCATTCAGCGCAGCCCAGACCCTTATGGCGCCGCCGTTGCTCAAGAGTGATGCACCGTTACTGATCAGCACGGAACCATCCGATGATTCCACATCGATGGATCCGCCACCGGTGGCGATTCTTCCCTCTACCGTGAGATTCTGCCGGCTGACCGCTGAGATATGGCCGCTTGTGGATTTCACGCTGCCCGACACCGCTATGCTTCCCGCATCACCGCCAGCGCTCAGCAGGATGCTCCCTCCGAAACCGGATTCGACGACCCCCTCAACAGTGACGGCGCCGTTTTCCGTCGTGATATACACATGGCGACCGGCATCCGCGTTCCCCACAGCCACACTCCCCGAGACGGCTGTAGACAGATACAGATCCCCTGCAGCGCCGGCAGACAGGGCGTGTGCAACGCTCAGTTCTCCGTCATCAACAGTGAGCGTCACGGCGCCGCTGTCGGTGCGAGCCTCGATCACTGTGAGCGAGCCGCCGCCGGACTGGCTGAACAGGATATCACCGGCACCGGTTGCTATCACAGGTACGATGACCGGGGAATCCGACACATTCGCCGCATCGATAAGGCCGGAGATCGTTTCCAGCGTGGCCTGCGATATCAAAGTCTCTATGGTTCCCGAAGAACCGATACCGCTCTGCGCGTGTATGCTCAGTGTTGACGCCGTTATATCGGCACCTGAATCTTCATCGAGTTCTTCAACGGCCCCGGCTGAAGTTATCGAAACGGTTTGTCCCGACGCCGTTACATCGCCGACATACACACTTCCCGACCCCGTGGTGGCAAGCGTGATACCGGCGCCGACCGCATGCACCCGTACGGCAGTGAGTGCGCCGTCCTGCACCGCGACGGACACTGCACCATCAGATGTTGCGGCATCTTCCACCGTCAGGGACCCGCCTCCCCTCTGGGATAATTCCAGATCGCCGCCGCCCGTGGATGCTTTCTCAAGTATCGCGTCTTCTTCACAGTCATTGGCTGCACGAATCGCACCACCGGCGGTATCGAAACTCATGAGAATCGCCGAGGTCTCAATGGCGCCGAGCGTGCCGATCCCGGATACCGCCGTCCAGACCAGACCGTCGGCATAGACATCGATACCAGTGTCGTCTCCCAGTTCCTCTATGAACGCTGCTGAGTGTATCGTTACCAGGCCGCCCGAAGCCTCAAGGCTTCCCAGATACACGGACCCGCTTTCATAGGTCCTAATACTAATATCGCCTCCTTCGGTATCCACTCCTTCAATGAAGATGTCCGAGGAGGAATACATGGTGAGTATACCGCCTTCTGAGTACATACCGGCATTCATAAATACCGCACCGTCGGCATTGACGTCCACGTCTCCGCTCTCGCTCTCCACCGCGGCATTCAAAGTGGCGTCGCCCGATGTTTCGATCAGCACATTACCGCTGCCGTCTGCCGCCACCGCCGTCCCATCCGCTGGCGACGTCCCGTCATTCAGCGTAATATCGCCGTCCACCACAACCGTGATCGAGCCGTTTCCCGCCGTGGTTCTCAGGTCACTTTGCGGCCCATCGGTACGCGGCGTCACTGTGGCATCGGCCTGCACCTGCTGAATTGTCACGGTCGTATCATCAATGATCAACCCGTCGCTTTCCTGTATGAAAATCCCTCCCGACGTCGCACGGGAAGATAGCGTCACTGCCGTCGTCTCAATGAAATCACTCTCTGCACCGACACCGATACCTGCCCACATCAGAAGTTGCTCTGCCGTTACATCGACGAAACTGTCTCCGCCGTCCATAATCGATCCCGCCGTCGCAATCAGCGAAACTCCCGCTGTTGTCACGATGCCGCCCAGCGTGATTGACGCATTGGCAACTGCCCGTATATCCCCTGAAGTTGCTGCAATACGGCTTTGATCGGTCATTGTGACATTCCCTGTCTCGGCATTGATAAAGATCGTCCCGCCGCCGCCGGTTGCAATGTCAACGGCTGATGCGACGATTACATCGGTCGCTGCGCCTACCGTGATATGCCCCGTCCCGGAAAGGATGTCCGCGTTGGCAACGATCGATCCCGCAAGGGCCTGAAGCAGGATGTTGCCTGCGCCGTCTGCACTCACTGCCGTCCCGTTCCCGTCGCCGTCATTCAGGGTGAGAGCGCCCAGTGTCGCCACCAGTACAATGCTGCCGTCGGCCTCCGTCGTCAGGTCCGCCTGCGCTCCATCGGTCACGGCCGTCGTCGTGCCGTCTGCGTGGTAGTCCGTCACGGTAACGCTCACGCTGTCAATGGTCGCTCCGCTGTCTTCCGTTATGTAGATGCCGCCCGTCGACGACTGGACACTGAACACGTCGATGTGCGTCGTCACGTGCCTGTCTGCCGCACCGACCGAACCTGTCGACTCGATGCGCAGGTTCGTCGCCGTCACGTTCTTTGTGGAATCGGCGGCGTTGATGAGGGCCCCGCCCGATATAAGCGATACGTCGGTCGCCATGAGGTCGCCCACGGTGATATCGCCGGCCGCGCTCAGTCGGACCGCGCTTCCCGCGGCCGTGACGGTAGCGCTTCCTGTCATACTCAGGGCGCCGCCGGTGGTGAACGATACCGTACCCGGCGATGCCGTCGTCACGTCCACATCGGCGCTCAGGCTGATGCCCTGGGCCGCCTTGATCATGATGTGGCCCGTCCCGGAAAGGATGTCGGCATTCGCCGTGATTGCGCCCGCAAGGGCCTGAAGCAGGATGTTGCCTGCGCCGTTCGCACTTACCGCCGTCCCGTTCCCATCGCCGTCATTCAGGGTGATCTCGCCAAGGGTCGCCACCAGTACGATGCTGCCGTCGGCCTCCGTCGTCAGGTCGGCCTGCATCGCATCGGTCACGGCCGTCGTCGTCCCGTCGGCGTGGTAGTCCGTCACGGTGACGCTCACGCCGTCAACGGTCGCGCCGTCGTCTTCCGTTATGTAGATGTCCCCCGTCGACGACTGGGCACTGAGCACGTCGATGTGCGTCGTCACGTGCCTGTCTGCCGCACCGACCGAACCCGTCGACTCGATACGCAGGTTCGTCGCCGTCACGTTCTTTGTGGAATCGGCGGCGTTGATTAGGGCCCCGCCCGATATCAGCGATACGTCGGTCGCCGTGAGGTTACCCACGGTGAGGTCACCCGTCGCACTCAGACGGACCGCGCTCCCCGCGGCCGTGACGGTCGCGCTTCCTGTCATACTCAGGTCGCCTGCGGCGAGTATCGAGATGGTCCCCGGCGATGCCGTCGTCACGTCCACATCGGCGCTCAGGCTGATGCCCTGGGCCGCCTTGATCGTGACGTGACCCGTCCCGGAAAGGATGTCGGCATTCGCCGTGATTGCGCCGGCAAGGGCCTGAAGCAGGATGTTGCCTGCGCCGTTCGCACTTACCGCCGTCCCGTTCCCGTCGCCGTCGTTCAGGGTGATGTCGCCCAGTGTCGCCACCAGTACGATGCTGCCGTCGGCTTCCGTCGTCAGATCGGCCTGCACCGCATCAGTCACGGCCGTCGTCGTGCCGTCGGCGTGGTAGTCCGTCACGGTGACGCTCACGCTGTCAATGGTCGCTCCGCTGTCTTCCGTTATGTAGATGCCGCCCGTCGACGACTGGACACTGAACACGTCGATGTGCGTCGTCACGTGCC
>Ga0272444_10001315_pt1 | contig 24148 bp, 15 predicted proteins | sample SSMForm13_FD_201033 | JGI IMG/M metagenome (GOLD analysis project Ga0272444, IMG submission 201033) | Marine sediment archaeal communities from Little Sippewissett salt marsh, Falmouth, MA, United States - SSM-Form-13 | ecosystem: Environmental > Aquatic > Marine > Wetlands > Sediment ...
GGAATAGGTCTCGTGATCGAGCAACGTACCGTCGAGATCGGAAAATATGATGATCGGCGGGACGGGCATGGCACTCACAAGGGGACTTTCATCGCGCCACGGCCGCGCCTGTCGATGGCGAGTCGCGCGCCTGTGCGAGCGCACATTTCACCAATTCCGCCGGCGGCGCGAGCAACCCGCGCAGTCTTTCCCGTCAGGTCGAACAAGGAAAGAGAAGGCGTGACGGGCGCTGCAGACATGATTCCTTGTTAGCGTGTCGCGACGTCATGGGAAAGCATGAAGATTTTTATATATGGACGGCCCGAACCGGGTCCGGGCCGCCAACTCCGTTGCCGGGTTACTCCTGAAGCCCGTAGATGTAGTAGACCAGCGACGAGATCCGCCCGAGCGTGTTGATCTCGTTTTCGACGGCATCCTCGTGGCCGCTGTCCATCATGAAACGATCTCCCCAGACGGGCATCGTCGTGCCATGCGGGCCGGGCTGCCGGTCCGCGTAACGGCCGTCGATCATTTCCATGAGATCCTGAAACGGAAACTTTCCATCGTTGTCGGCGCTGATCTGCGTCAGATCCGGAACGCCGACGGACATGAATGAAGCAACCGGCCCGTCGCCCTTTCCGGAGGCGCCGTGACATGATGCGCATGCCTGTTGATATTCGATTTCGCCCGCGGTCATCTGGGCGGCAGCGTTGCCGGGAATCGCGACAAACGCCGTCACGGCCAATGCCGCAAAAATTGTCCGTTTCATGGTTTCCTCCTCGATCTGGTTTTCGTGTGACGGCGCGATTTCGCTCGTTCACAAAATAAATTTTGAAGAAGTTTACGTAGCGTCGCCTTGACGACCGTCAACACAAGCGACGTCAGGGAAGATATTAACCATCGATTCAGTATGACCGGCTAGTTTTGGCCTGCCAGACCCTGCCACTTCCCCAGCGGCATAGCATGACGCCTTCTCTGGAATGCCGTTGCGGCATATGTGCCGATAATTCCGGCACGGCGCTGGCCGGCCGGTAAACTCCCCTGATCCCGGAGTATCGCATGCAGTTCAGCACTCGTGCGGGCATGGCCCAAGCGACACCGATCCTGCCGTCGGTGAAACCGGTCCTCGAATGCCTGCTCAACGCGACGGCCGACGAGCTGGTTGAGCAGTTGCTGACGTTTCACGCCATTCTCGACTACTTTCCAGGCGGCATCTCGGTTTTCGACAGCAGCCTGCGGCTGGTGGCCCATAACCAGCAATTCAAGTGGATGCACGAATATCCCGACAGCATGTTCGAGCCGGAACCGCCGCATTTGGAGGACATTTTCCGCTTCAACGCCGAGCGGGGCGAATACGGCCCAGGCAATGTCGAGAATATCGTGGACGAACGGCTCGCGCTCGCGCGCAGGCGTGAATCGCATCACTACGAACGGTGGCGGCCGAACGGAACGCTGATCGAGGCACGCGGCGCGCCGCTGGCCGGCGGCGGTTTCGTGACAACCTATTTCGACATCACCGACCAGTGGCACAACCAGAACATCATCCATCACATGGCGCATCACGACCAGTTGACGGATCTCGCGAACCGGCGGCTGCTCGGCGAGAGGCTGAACCATGCGCTGGCTGAAGCGCGCAAGGGTATCCGGTTTGCGATCCATTGCATCGACCTGGACAGGTTCAAGCCCGTCAACGACACCTACGGGCATGCCGCAGGCGATGAAGTGCTCAAGCTGGTCGCTAGCCGGCTGCGCCGGATTTCGCGGCAAGGCGACACGATCGCCCGCATCGGCGGCGACGAATTCGTGCTTGTGCAACTGGGCATTCGCGACCGCGGCGATGCGGATGCGCTCGCCAAGCGCGTCGAACTTGAGATGACGCAGCCGTTCAAGGTCGGCGAGGAAATGATTCAGATCGGCACCAGCGTCGGCACGGCGATGGCGCCCGACGACAGTCTCGATTCCGATGCACTGTTCCGGATCGCCGACACGGCGCTCTACACGGCGAAGAAAGCCAAGCGGAGTGGAGCGGGCGAGGACGAGCGACTCAGGGCATAGGGATCAGGCCGCGGCGTGGCCGGCGGCGACGGCCTTGCGCCATTTCTGCTTCTTGACGAAGCTTTGCAGGTCCGCCGCCGACATCGGCTTGGCGAAGGCATAGCCCTGCAGCACGTCGCAGCCGAGATCGGCGAGGATCTGCGCCTGTTCCAGCGTCTCGACGCCTTCGGCAACGACGCCGATGCCAAGCGACTTGCCCATCTCGATGATGGAGGAGACGACGCGGCTCTTCTCCGGCGACGAGGAGATCGGCGCAACGAACTGGCGGTCGATTTTGAGGCGTACCGGATCGAGGTTGAGCAAGCTGACGATCGAGGCATGGCCGGTTCCGAAATCGTCGATCTCGATGTCGACACCGAGCTCGCGGATCTTCCGGATGTTCTGGGCCACCGTCTCGTCGGTCTCGTCGAGGAAGATCGATTCGACCAGCTCGAAGGCAAGCGCGCCCGGGCGGATATCGAGGTCACGCAGCCTGTCGGCCAGTTCGCTGTGGTTGAGACGGCGCGCCGAGACGTTGACCGAGACCTTCGGAATGTCGAAGCCGGTATCCTGCCAGTCGGCGAAGTCGGCGACCGCCTGTTCGAGAACCATCTGATCGAGCGTGGCGACTGCGCCCAACTCTTCGGCGACCCGCAGGAACGCCGCCGGAGCCAGGATGCCCTTGATGGGATGCTTCCAGCGCACCAGCGCCTCGACACCGACGATATCGTAGCTGCGGGCGTCGAACTGCGGCTGGTAGAAGGCGATGAACTCCTTCTGTTCGATGCCGCGCAGAATGTCGTCGGCGATGCGCTTGGAGTTGACGATCTCCGCCTGCAGCTCCTCGGAAAAGAACTCGTAGCGGCCACGCTTGTCGTTCTTGGCGCGGTAGAGGGCGATGTCGGAATTGACCATCAGGCTCTTCGGCGAAACCTTGTCGCCGGTTTCCAGCGCGATGCCGACGCTGGCGCCGAGCCGGCAGAGGTGGCCTTCATAAGGCACCGGCTCGCGAATCCGCTCGATGATGCGGTCGGCCGTTTCGGCCAGTTCGCCGTCGTCGTCATCGGCCTCGACAATACAGACCACTATGAACTCGTCGCCGCCGACGCGGGCGACGAAATCATGCTTGCGCACGGTGTAACGCAGCAGCCCGGCGACATGGACCAGGACCTCGTCGCCGACGAAATGGCCGAGCGTGTCGTTGATCTGCTTGAAGCGGTCGAGATCAATATGCAGCAGTGCGACGCCTTCGCCGGTGCGGGCGCAGCGATTGGCGTGCTGGGCGAGGATCTTGTCGAGATAACGCCGGTTGGGCAGCCCGGTCAGGGCGTCGTGCAGGGCGTTGTACTCCAGGCTCGCCTTGGCGGATTCCAGTTCGGCATTGCGGGCTTCGGCAAGGTTCTTGGCGTGTTCGAGCGCGTCATTGGCGCGGTCGGTGTCCTCTTTCGCGCGAGTCAGCTCGTCGAGCGTTTCCTCGTGGCGCGAAATCTCCTTGAGCAGTTCCGACTGGCTGTCGACCACGCTCGAATAGTAGCTGGCCATGAAGAAGGCATAGGTCGTCGAACAGAGCGCCGATACCAGCCCGGCATAGACCATGTGCTCAAGCGGAATATGCGCCGGGAAGTTCTTGCCCGATATCAGATAGGCGGTGGTGTAGGTGCCGAGGCCGACGACGATTTCCGCAAAAACGGAAATGCGCATGGCCTTGCTGGAGCCGAGATAGAAAAAGGCCAGCATCGGCATCAGCATGTACCACATCAAAAACGGCGACGACGCGCCGCCATAGTGGAATGCCCCCCACAGGACCGCGAAATTCAGGTTGGTCACCGAGAGCAGCGCCAGCGCGGTGTAGCGGCGTGGAAACAGCTTGATGAGGGCGAGAAACGGCCAAAAGGCGAGAATGGAAGCGGCAAGGATCGGCACATGCGGGAAAGGCGCCGGGTCAATCAGATACATCGCCAGCGGAACGGGCAGGCCGAGAAACGGTCCGAACGTGTGGCTGAACAGGAACATGCGCGCGCGCTTGCGCAGGTTCATGTCGCCCTTCATGTGATCCGGCGTTAGCCAGTCAATGGCACGTTCGAAACGCTGCAGCGGCGTCATGTCAGCCTCCGCCGCCGTGCCGGCCGCAGGCCGCGATCGCCGATACCTTATCCGTTCGCCACGGCATCGAGCGTATCCTCCGCGGCGCGCCGTTCGGCTTGCCGGCGTTCGAAACGGTGCAGGTCGGAGGTGCCGGCCAGCATGGCGCCGCCTAGGGCGCGCACGGCCTCGTCGATGCCGTCGTGGCTGTGCGTTGCCATCACCTGGAACCGGAAGCGCGAGTCGCCGCGCGCGACCGCCGGGTACTCGACCAGGTTGGCGATGCAGCCATGGAGCGGCAGTTGCCGCGCAACGAAGCGGCCGAGCGCCTCGCCGCCGACACGCACCGGCACGATGGGCGACGGCTCGCCTAGCACCTGCAGTCCGGCTTTTTCGACGCCCTGGCGCAGATAAAGGATATTGTCCATCAGGCGCTGGCGGCGTTCGCGCCCTTCCTGGCCGCGCACGATTTCCAGCGCGGCGGAAACGGTCGCCGCCTGGACCGGCGACAACGCGTTGGAGAAGGTGTGGGTGGCGCTGTAGTATTTCAGATATTCGGCGGCGGCCTTGTCGCGCACAGCGACAAAGCCGCCATTGGACGCAAAGGACTTGGAGAAGGAGCCGATCAGGATGTCGGCGTCCCCGGTCATGCCGTATTTGCCGACATTGCCCATCCCGTCATCGCCGAGCGCCCCGAGATCGTGGGCGCAATCGACCAGCAGGGTCGCGCCGTATTCATCGCAGGCCGCGCGCAAGGCCTTCAGGTCCGGCACATCGGAATGCATGGAAAACAGGCTCTCGGTGACGACCATGATGCCGGCCTCGGTATCCTTGCGGCGAATCTGCGCCAGCTTGCGGGTGGCCGATTCCACGTTGAGGTGGGCGTGCAGATGGACATTGGGCGTCGTGGCGCGAGCGCCCTCCTGCAGACAGGAATGCGACAGGATATCCATGACGATGTGATCGTGCGGGCGCACGAAGCCCTGGATCGCACCGTAACCGGCCCCCCAGCCGGTCGGATAGAGAACGATTTCCCGGCCGCCCAGGAAATCGGAAAGCTGCCGCTCGAGCGCGATCGAGTTGGCGGTGTTGCCGAGCAAGGCGGCGGAACCGGCGCTGTGGACGCCGTATTTGCGGATCGCCCGGGTCGCGACATCCTTGATATGCGGGTGAGACGACAGGCCGAGATAATCCTGCGAAGCGAAGTTGACGCCGGAGAATTCATGGCCGTCATCGGACAGCGCGGAGCAATGGGTCAGCGGCGCGGTCTCGGTCGCGCGGGCGTAGGGCCAAAGGTCGAGACCCCGGCGCAAATCCTGCCATTCGTAGAATCCGCGGGTGCGGCCGACGAGATCCGGCCCCGATGTCAGGCGATAGTCGCGCAGGCTGCCTTCAAGGGCGGCCGCGGGTATGTCGGCGTCGAAACCCAGTTCGCTCATCGTTACTCCGGAACAGCTTCGGGCCGCGATGCAATCGGTCACAGCCGCTTGTTGTTATTATTCGGTCTTCAACCACAGCGAGTAGGGGCAAATAGCCTGTGCTGTCCCTAAAAATATCCTAACGCATCAAGGGGATAGGGATTTTCGCCGGTGCAATGCGGGATTAGGCTTAACGGCGAATGAACCCGGTATCGCGAGGATTCGGGATGCCGTAGCGGCAGGATTTGAGGGGTGCCGCAAGGGCAGGCAATCGCACGGTTCAGTCGCGGAAACGAGGCTAATCCGGCTCGTAGTCGAAACGCCAGAAATCTTCCTGGTAGACATCAAAAAGCAGGTTCAAATCGAGGTTTTCCGGCTTCTTGCGATCGCCGGCGGATGCCTGGTTCTTCATCGCGTCTTTCTCGAAGCCCCTGTAAAAGGCCTGTTTCGCCGCCTCGTTCGAGAAATCCAGGCTTCTGTTTTCGAGGATCTCCTCGATGTCTTCCATCTTGACGATGTTGTCCACCGCGATGCGCGACCTGCTGTTTTTCAGGAATTCGACCTGCGGGCGGAAGTGCAGGGAAATGTTCTTTCCGTCCTTCAGCATCTTCAGAACCCGGTTGGGATTATCGATGTCCTGCAGAAGGCGCTGGGCTTCGCGGTCCGCCCCGGACATGCCGCCGGCCTTCAGGAAATTGAACGCCGAGACGAACCGGCTAACCGGATTGCGAACCACGCTGAATATGAAGAATTCGTAGATCCGGTCTCCGAGCACCTTTTCGTAATACCGATAGGAATCGTGCCCGCCCTGGTAGCCCATATTGTTGATGAAGAAACTGGAGCCGGCGCATTTCGGAATGTGGATGAATATGTACTTGCCGCTCTCAAATTGATGCGGGAGGCCCGAAAGGGAAGCGTTCCCGCTCTTTTTCCTGAGAATGTTTTTCAGTCGCATTTTGCAGATTGTTCGCGTTGGGATTGCAAGGTGCCATCCCGCGCATTTCGGGGACTTCGCCGGATCAGGGTATCATGACGGGCCGGGCGCGCAACGCCGCTGTTCCACGCTCTTGCGGATATGCGCAAAAAGTATTTACGGACGGTGTGCGACTTAAAACCAAATGGTGCTGCCAGAGAGATTTGAACTCTCGGCCTCTCCCTTACCAAGGAAGCCAATGAGAAACCGTAACATACCGTGGTAATTCAGGTTTCTTCCAAGTCGTCTTCTAGGTCCCCAGATTTTCCCCCAGGCAGCGCATCGATAGTATGTCGGTGCTCGGAAACGTTAGTGTGAGCATAGCGCAGCACCATGCTGTGGGTTTTCCAGCCTCCCAGCCTCATAAGGGCGGTCAGGTCCCGATTAGCCTGATAATGCCACGTGGCAAACGTGTGCCGGCAGTCGTGAGGTGTGAAATTGGCGATGCCTGCCTTCCTGCATGCCCGATCAAATGGTGATCGTATTCGGCTACCAGCAGATGTGTCGTCACGGTTTGCTGCGTCTGGGAGCGTGTATGGCTTGCCGTCTCGACGGCGGAATACGCGGCCTTCACGAACGCTCTGTTCCTTTAGTTCGGCTATGACCCGTTGATGAAGCGGTACGCCACGAGGGAAGTTCGTTTTGGTCTTTGGAAAATTCACATGTCCGCGACCAAGGTCGATATCGTCCCAAGTCAGCGCCAAGGCTTCGCCGGTTCGCGCTCCTGTATAGAACAAGAAGACCAACAAGGGGCGAAAATAGTCATCAGCCGCGTCTATCAGCCGCTCAGCCTCTGCTGGCGATATCCACCTTATTCGGCCTTGCGGTTGGCTGGGTCTCTCGATGACGGGCTTATCGCACCACTTACGGCGGGCGGCATAGTGCAGTACGGCGGATATAGGCGTGTAAACTTGCCGATTGCGTGTCGCTGCTGCCCCCTTGGGGAACAGGTTACGGGCTGCGTTGTCGATAGCTTGTTGATCGATCTTCGATAGTAGCGTCGTTGTGAAGTACTCCACCACGGGCGCTAGAAAGCGGTCTGAACCGCCGCCTTCGACGTAAGCGAGAGCAGCATGCGCGAATGTCGTCGTTGCAGCGCGACCATGGATCGATTGCTCTAAGAGCTCGACTTCCCTCTTTGCCCTGATTTCTTCGGCGTACTGCTTCGAAGTCGTGCCCGTAGTTTCTTCAATGCGAATTCCGCGGATTGTGCCGCGGATGATCCAGTAAGGGGACTTTGGTCGACGGACGAGTACGAGTGGCATGGTAGTGCTTCATAGAGGCGTTTCACGTCATCATCAGAGAACAGGCGTGTCCGCCCAGCCATCCGACCAATGCCGTGACGCCTCGCTAGTTGCTGGAGTTTGGCTTCCGAAATCGGAAATACGCCTTCGATCACAAGCTGAGCTGCGGTGCGACTTCTAAACGATCTCTCAGTCACGCAGTCTGTTCCCGGGAACGATGAAGCCTTTCGCCGTCCACCTTTTCTCGGATGGCCCGCACAACCTCGCTATTTTGCGACGAAAGGATCCGCTCAGTTTGATGAATTAGCCATTCGGCGACGTCCGACGGCAGGCGAACTAGTACCTTTTTTTCATTTGGAGCTTGCATTTCGAATTCCATGATACCTATCATATGTCGGTGATATTGATATCACGGACATATATCACAGGCAACGGTGGAGAATGAAATGCCGATAAAATTGCCAAGTCGGGGCAGTGACCAGTTCCAGCTGAGGTTGCCTGATGGGATGCGAGATCGCCTTAAAACGCGGGCCGAAAACAATGGGCGCAGCATGAATACAGAGATCGTCGCGTGCATCGAGGCGGTCTTGGATCGCGATGGTGAGGCGGCGAGCGCCTCCGGGGAGCTTGCCAAACTGGTTTCCGAACTCAGAGGAACCCTTGCCTCTCATGATGTCACCCAGCGGGAATTGCTTCGCGAGTTCAGGGCGCTTAGCAAACTGGTCAAGGGCGAGGAGTAGTTACCCAAAGCCTGATGTAATTAATTGCACAGGCTCTGCCTTTCATCGCGTTCTATCGTCGAACGTGATTTCGGATAGCTGTCGGCTCTCCAAGGAAGAAAGAGATGACCCGCGAGGTTATGATTTTTGAACGCACTTTCTCCTCGAAAGGACACAAATGCGATCTGACGGCAGACGGAGGGCAGGCAATCGATATAACGCGCCTGCGCCGTTTGGCGAGGCAGCAAGAGCTGAACTACACGACGCTGGCCCGTTGGTTGTGTGAAGCGTACGGCCCAAACGTATTCAATCTGGGCGGCAAAGTTAGTTACCAGTTCTCGGACATCGAGAAGTTTGTCGAGGCCGAGAAGGCTAAAGCGGAATGGGGATCGAAGTATGATTGACCCCATCGAACGCATCCATGCCGAATGCGAATTGGCCATCCACGAGCGAGAGGGCTGGAATAAGGAGTTTGCCTCCGGCGACGCTGCACCCTTCTCGAAGACGGAACTTTCCGCGCTAAACGCCGCCAAACGAGGCTTTCGTAAGCGGCTCAGGGCGTTTCAAAACGCCCATCGGTCGGGAAACAAGCAGCGTATCCAAAACGCCCGGAGACGGCTCTGTAAGTCTCGTGATGCCCGGTTGATGGCTATTGTGCGGGCTGCGCGAAATCATCACCGCCACATCCCCTACGATGAATTGCTGGACTTGGCCGGTAAGCTAAACCTGAACACGGCCTTCAAAGAGCCTCTGATCATCCAGGCGATGCAGTCAAAGCCAGGATCGTGGCGACCAATCGCGAAATCCGGTAAATACCGCGCAGCGCAACAATTCATCATCCGCGACATCCTTCTCATCCAGCTTGGAGAGAACGATGTCGACAGCACCGTCAAAGGCGCTGGCGGCGAAAAGCAGACGTTTATCGATCTGCAGAAAGCTGTCGAAGAGGATTACCTCTACTGGGTATCCCTCGACGTCAAAAACTTCTTTCCGTCCCTGAGACCCGGTCATCTGAAGGGGTTCCCATTTTCGAAATGGGTTCTGGCAAACCTCGTGTTCCTCCCTTCAGATACCCCGATCAAATTCGTCAACAAGTCACCGAGCTTCGAATGCTCAGAACATGACATAATGAATGACGAAGGCGATCTCCCCTCAGGGTGTTCTTTCTCTAAGGACGATTTGAAGGCAAAGCTCAAAACGGTCCGGCAGGGCTTGTTGCAGGGCGACGTCTGTGCCCCGCAAATTGCGCGCACGTTTCTGGGACGGGAACTTCAGCATGTGCTGGAGAAACGGGACACGGCCTACGGAAGTCATCTTGACGACCTAATCCTAGGTGCGCGGTCCCTCGAGGCGCTGAAGGCGTCACTCAATGCCCTGCGCAGCCATCTCAAGCTGCACCCTGCCGGACCACTCGAGCTTCATGATCATAAAATCGTCCATATCAAGGATGTCGTTGAGTTCCTCGGATACCGCGCCAAACTGACGAAGAAGGGTGAGGTGCACGTAACACCATCGCCAAAGAGGTTCAAACGCTTCCGAGAACGACTTATTGAACGCTGGGAAGGTTGCGACGCTTTCACCAAGGTAGGCCTACGAAAGATCGGGGTCGAGTACGCCGAGAACTGGTTCAAAAGCCAAAGCGCATGGACCCACAAAGGGCCGCCCGGGTTTTCTGATCCAAAGGACAGCTACAGTTGGGGATATTTGCTCACCGAGATCGAACAATTGCTCAATCAGTTCATCAAGGGAGAACTCGAGTCAGACATCGGCGGGTGGCACGAAACCGACCTCGATCTCGATTATATCGATTAGCGGGCATGGCGCATATGAGAAGCTCTCTAATCTGGCGGCGAAAAGCTGCTGCGGGCGGCTGCAACCGCGCATTTATCGACAGCGTTCGAAGGGCCGCCTGGGGGCGAGATGTCATATTCCACGGCACTCGTTATCCAAACCAGGTATTGGCTTCCGACCGCATGCTATTCTCGCGCTCCGGTTACCGCGCCGTTTGCTTTACGCGTCTCGCGGAAGTTGCAGTCTACTGGGCAGAAGTGAAACGGGATGACGATGAAGGATGCGGTGCCGTCCTCATTCTCCACCGTCCATCGCTTCGGCGACGATACCCGCTTGTACCGTGCCACGATACAATCTGGGACACCGTTGATAGAATGCACTTCGAGGCTGAAGAACAAGTCCGTGAGCGAGATATCTTACATATTAGCAGATATATCCTTGCGGTTTTTCAACCAGAAACAGAATAAGATTAACAAAACAATTGCAGATGATGGGATATATATTCATCCTTTCTGCCGCTATCTCATGGCCGCGTGTGATACTATTATCCGAGCCAGCACGCGGATGCTCCAGTCCTACGTCACCTCACTCTCGGCTTATCTGTTCCGCGTTCGCCCTCAACACCTTGAAGAACCATCAGTAGGTGAACCGGCCTTTCCTAAATAAGGTAAAGCTAGGCGCTATTTCTCACCCGCTAGTATTAGTGATGGGATAGCTACCCGGTCGATCCAAAGTATTATGTGCAGCCTATTTTTTTGAGCCGCGCTTTTCTCGTTTAGCTTCTATTCAGGATCCGCGTCCGTTTACAAACAAATTGCGATATAAGCTTGCGTGAAAATTCTGCTCCTGCGAGTGTCTATATTTGTATGAAGGCCTCGATAGTAAGCATCTAGGTATAGGCTGGCGCTTACGTAATGAGTTCGGAGTTTTTGGGGGAAACTTGAAACGACGTACGAACCGATTGGAGGAATTGCGGAAAGGTCAGGCTGAAGCTGCAGAAAAGCGACGGCAGCTGATGGAGCAGCTGAAACAGCCGTCAACGAAAAAATCCCCGAAACCTGAACCACCTACCGAGCAAAGTGAGGAGATTGCGCCAAATAGGTTCGCGGCTGTAGACACTGAAAGAGCGATCGCAGCCACCGAGCAGCTTTCGTTTATGACATTTGATATTGAAGTAAGCCCTGCCAAAAAGCTCAACAGGCCAACATTGGAATTGTTGGAAGCGTTTTTGGAGACGCTGAAGGGTCAAGAGTCGACGGCCATCCTTCAGTGGCCATTTGGCCAGAGAGACGTATCGTTTCTGCATCCATTGGCGATGTTGGCACTCCTCTCGTCAACTGAAAGGAATACCGTAAATAATCTGAATTTGTGCGAGGAGGCGCCGGGCTTACGGACGCTGTATTTTCCATGGCGTGGCGGGGCGACGTCCGCAGTTCAAAAGTCGCTTCTTGTTAGACGTGATGAAATTATCGAGTTCAACAAATACCATTTGACACGGCAGCATGCCTCTGAGACCAAAGAACTATCTCCTATTGACATGTTGCACCTGACGCTCGGCCATCTCGGTCAGCTCGCACAGCGCGATGCTTCGAAACCTCATCTCGCGCACCCAACTCTTGCCGAGCTTTATCCCACGTTTGTCGCTGAAGGCGGTGATCCGCCCCCACAGGCGTTCAAGTCCGCGATCGGCGAATTATTCGGCCGTGTAAGGCATGGCGCGAATCTCGATCGTATGACGGACTATCGTCCCGTGCTGTCTTCGCCCAAAAAAGCGCCATTTGGCTTCTATGGCGTGTCACCGCTAGCTTCGCTGCGCCGCGCTCTCGGTTCGCGTGTTTTCTTCGGAGGCAATGCCGGGGCGAGCCTTCCGGACATCTGTATTCTCGATCTTGGGACGCCGGCTCTTAGCCGCCTTGGCCCGAACTGGAACGAGCTCGTCGAGGAATTTGTAGCCGAGGCCAAGAAGCGCTTTCCTACAATGCCGTTCTTCGTTGTAACGCAGGATACTTTTGTACATCGTCGGTTGGCGAGCTTGCTTCGGACGACTACAAAATCGAAAGGCATTCGCTCAAACGTCATCCTCCGCCTAACACGAGACCCGTTTGCCGACGATCCTTTCATAGGAAAAGTATCCAGTATTTCCGCTAGTTTCAGTACCGTAGCAGGGCCGACCGCGGATGCGATTGCGGCGCTGTCGGATGCGGCACGGGGAAGTTCTGACCCGGCACTAGCTGGCACGCTGCGCCGCGAAATGGGATCTTTGCGCAAGGCGGCGAGCCTACCTTGCGGTCTGACGCGCGCTTATGACTTCCTATGTGATGAATTGGGGCAGTCAGCCACCGAGACCTTTTTGGAGTACAAGTCCCGCGGAACACTTCTGGCCCCCCTTGAAGATGCACTTAATTCCGAAATTGGCGGCAATGAACGAGACCGCATCCTTCGCGCTCGCGATGCTGTAAAGCGAGCTTTTGATACTCTCGATGTCGAAACGCCAATAGGTTCGCTCTTCTCCGATCTTGCTGCGACCCTCGCCAGGAAGTCCAGCCGGACAATTATCGCTTTCGCAAGCGACATTGACCGTTCGTTGGGGGAAATGAGACTTGTCGGTGACCCAGAAACGGGGGCGGGCCTCGGCCGCAGCATGGAGAAAGGCCACCTGAAGCTAGAGAGCAAAGATGACCTTGAAGCCGGACTTGCCGAAATAGAAGGCCAGCGCGACCGGAACAGTTGGAAACGCCTCGTTATGATTGCACCAACTCTAGATTGGCTTTCCACAGTAGTGGCCCGTGCATGGCTACCGGAGGAAATTATTATTGTTTGTGAGCGCAACCTCGCCAGGCGCATTGCCAGCACATTCCAGGGGCTCTCATCGTACCCCGACTTAACGGGATCGGGCCAAATCGGAGAACGCCTCGCTCAGCTTGCAAAGGCAGCAAAAGTCGAACTTGAGGCGCGCCAGGCGGACACTATCGAACTCGATCTGGAACCGCGTCCAGTGGCCGATACTTCGGACGAGGTTATCGATCTGACCGACGATGATACGGACGATCACAATGAACTGGTCGTGATGACCTTGGCGAGTAATCGAAAACTTCGTGCGCGTCTGGGCTCAACCGTTATTCGCTGCAATCACGGCGCCGATCTCAATCCTTTTGAACGGACCACCGCACGGCACATCAAAAATGGGGATGTGTTGGTTGTGCCCGATAATGCGTATCTCAAAACTGCCCGCGAGACGCTTCCCATTCGTGTCCTGGCTCAAAGCTGGGTCGATATCTATCACTCGACTGTCCGAGCTGCGCTTGCCAGTCTCCCAGGTGATACCCTGAGTGCAAAATCGCGATATGTCCTTCAAGAGGTTCAAAAGAAGGGCGCCCGGACGCAGACCCCCGCTGCGGTCCTAAATTGGTTGAAGGTTGAAGAGCATATGCAAGTCGAGGCAGAGCGCCGACAGCCGCATGCGCCCCAGCGACGCCGCGCGTTTGACGCCTTCATGAATGTGCTGGGAGTTCCCGACCTGCTTGCCGAGAGAATGTGGCTCGAAGGAATTCAGCCACTCCGTATAGACCGCCGCCGTGCCGGTCACAGAATGGCGCAGGCATTTGTATCTGTTCTCGTCGATCCGCACGGTACCGCGTCAGGCTTTGATCCAGCCGTTCGAGCTGCGATCACCGCTTTGCGTGCAAAAGCGCTCGACTATCTCGATCAGGTTGTTGATCGAGAAATCCTAGATGTTGGTGAATGTCATGACTGATTCTCGAAACCCAACGGCACAGCAGGCATCACAGAACGTACCTCACGCAGTCGATCTTAGATCGTCTGAAAACAGCTTTAAGAGCGCTACAGGAGGTGATTTCACCGAAGTAAAGGAGGCCATGGTTGATGCAATGCTTTGCATGACAGAGCAGCATTGTACCGGCGAAGGGCGCAATGGAGAAGTTATCTACGCCGTACGGCCGTCTTCCAAACTCGTAAGTGGTTTTCTGCTGCCACGGTTCGACCGCAGCGGCCAGGAAGATGAGACGAGCGACATTCACATCGCGACGATGGGCCTAGACCATCAGGTTGCCTCAAACGAATCCGGCGAAGTTGTCGTAAGACCTCGGCTGTCCGTCTATCTCAGAGAACTGCCGACTTGGCAGGAGATATGCGATCCACGGCACGAAATGATGCCGCAAGTGCAGCTGTCCAGGGACACGCGACAAACGATTGAACAACGAGCACGGGCCTATATCCGAGAGCGAATTGCTTCGCTTTCTCCACTCCCCGAAACGGAAGATGATGACGACCTGGAGCGCGGCGGCAATGTCATTGCGCAAGCCGAGATTGCGCATGATCGTGCCGAAGCATCTGAAGCGGACCAACAAGACACTGACACTGGCGACCGCGAAGCTAGCGGGACTGCCCGTGCTGCGACGGAAGCCGCCAACAGGGCAGATCAGGCTGCCGCCGCATTTCAAGACCGGGAACGCCAGCGGACAGAGGCGCGACGAGAGCGCATCGAAACAATTTCCGCGATTCGGCGTGAGGCATTCGATCGCGCGTTTGCTGAAATGGGGATTAGGCTGCTTGCAGCGGATGGCGACCCACAACGTGCGCGAGCGGTTACCTCCTCCGATCTCGATGATGATCAAAGTGAAATTGTAGAAGTCGGTCTCGAGGACGCAGAAAACGATGCGGAATCTGAAGTCGACTCTGCTAATACCACTGGCGATGAAAAGGGCGCTCCTCCGGCGGCCGGCGCAATTGGTCCCCTACGGGCAGGCGTCGGACGGATTGATGATCGCTTTGCCGCGCCTCAACCGATCCCTCACAAATGGCGAAGGTTTCCACTCGATCTGGGTGAATTTCGCTTTGATGTAGCCAACGAAGAGACCATATCCGCCGCAGTTACGGCGTTTCAGGCAGCCCTCAATTCAAGGTTGGATGAAACAATTACCAATTGGCTCGCTACCGAAGACGGGCAGCGGAATGCATACAGGCCGAACGAGCGAATTCTACCAAGTCATTTTACCGATGAGTCTAGCTGGAATCGTTTTCTTGATGATTTGAGAGCACGGCGCCCGGCAACGTTGGCAGACGTACGCCCTGACTTAAATGGCGTTACGCTTGTCGCCGACCTTGATCCGGACTTTGTCGACAACTCACGTATGAACCTGCGCATTGCCATTCAGAATGATGCGGCAATGCCCACAGGCCGTGATCCCTGGGCATACGAACATGCGTTATTTCAGGTCGGGCTCGAAGTCAGCGTTCCGGCAAACCTACACAGGCCCTTGCGGCTGGATAGGGTAGAGCCTTCGTACAGGTTCCGAGAATGGCTCGAATACCCTGCGATGGGATTGAATTGCGGCGTTACGCAAATCGGCTCTACCGACGGCCTTGTCACGCTGCGTACTACATGGGCACCGCGGTATATGCAGCCGCGTGTTGACCCCCGACGCATCGGTGGCGTGCCGACTTCATATTCCGAGCTGGCAAATCCGGCCACTGACGTTGCGTGTTTGATGGCACTGCCGGATGCGTATGATCATTGGATTGAAGAGCAATCTCAGATCGACGTGGGGCAAGGTCTTCCTGTCGAGATTGCCGATGAGGAACGCAGGAGCCACAGCAATGATCTTGGCGCGTATCGCCGCGAAAGCAATTACATCCGCGTTGGTATCGAGTTGCTGCGGCAATCACAGGCTGCCGGTAGAACCCTAACTGAGAACCCACCCACTGATGCGCAGGAACGTAATCGTCTTGCCCGACTGGCGGCGCCTTGGAGCGCATGGTTGCGGACTAACGAAGCGTTTGCCCAGTACGGCGCGGGCCAATACACCGATTGGAGGCTCTTCCAATTGGCCTTCATTCTTGCGCATTTACCGACATTTGCGTCGCGTACTGAGGAGTTTGCGGATCGCTTCGATGCTTTCCGTGACGAACTTTCGGCGAGCCTGCTGTACTTCGCCACTGGCGGCGGAAAATCAGAGGCCTTTTTTGGCCTGTTGGTTTTCAATCTCTTTTTTGATCGTCTCCGTGGCAAGAACAGGGGCGTAACTGCACTTGTCCGGTATCCGTTGCGCTTGCTTACGCTACAGCAGGCACGACGCCTGATGCGCATTCTTGTCCAAGCCGAACTAGTTCGCATTCATCATGCCATCGGCGGATGGCCCTTCGAACTTGGCTTCTGGGTCGGTTCAGGAAATACACCTAACCGCGCCGCCCAGGGTTTTGGCGGAGTGCCGGCGATTACAGTCGCCGCCTATCCCAATGACACAGCTTTGCTAAATCCGCCTCAGGACGACACTGAACAGGCCGTCAAGGCGCGGCGCCGGTCGACTCGATACAGGGAAGCTATAGAGGCGTATGACAAGCTTCGCATATGCCCCTGTTGCGGCGCAGAAACCGGGATGAGGAAATACCCCTCGCAGTTTGGCCGCATCGGGATTGTTTGTTTCAATGATGAAAGCTGTTCCTGGAACCAGTCGAATCCCCCTGCGCCGCATCGAGTACCGCTGCCATTCCTGCTAACCGATGACACAATTTATCAGCGCGCGCCCTCAGTCGTGCTGGGCACGATAGATAAGCTGGCTCTTGTCGGACAGCACGATCGTACCATCAATGTCATAATGGGAATGTTCGGCGCCGCACGCTACATGGACCCGCAAAGCGGACACTTGTTTGTGCCACGCGGTACACGGGCTCTCGCAAAGGCGGAAGACGATGGCTGGACAAGGCTACACCCCGCATTTTCCAGTGGTGCAAATGTTTTCCATGATCCGTTCCCTAGCTTGATAATCCAAGATGAAGGGCACCTGCTTGATGAGAGTCTTGGCACCTTTTCAGGTCTCTTTGAAACGACTCTGGAAAGCGTTCTGCTTCGCCTAGGCGAAAGCCAGCTGCAGAACAACATTTCTAAATGGAATGCAGCGGGAGACGGCAGTAGACAACAGCCGCGTTTGGCAAAGGTGATTGCTGCAACCGCCACAATCTCCGATCCTGACCGCCAGTTGCGCGTTCTCTATCAGCGTGAACCGCTCCGATTTCCTTGTCCGGGACCAAATCTCTACGAGTCCTTTTACGCTGCCCCGCGCACTCCGCTTCGGCCGGAGCGAATAGCTTTTGCTCAGAGTCTGCCGGATTATCTCCGGCCGGAAGCATCCGCTCCGCGAATGCGCACATACATGTCCCTTATGACGAACGGCCGTTCACATACAATGACCACATCGGCTGTTGTATCAGCGTACCACCTGACTTTTACAAGGCTTTGGCAGTTACTCGAAGCGGGCCAACCACAGGACGTTGTTGCCCTTATGACGGACGCCCTTGACCCTCGCGATCCGTTGACGCCGCTGCGATCGCAGGCGCTCAACGAGCTCCTTTCAACGGCAAACGGTCCCGATGTCTTTGCCACTCTTCTGGATTTACTCCGCATTTCGCTAACATACGTGACCAACAAGAAAGGCGGTGACCAAATTATCGAGACGCTGGCCGCTCAGGTGGAGCGCGACCAATGTGGAGATAACATCCCCGATCTTCCCTTCAATACCGACCTGATCTCTGGCGGCGTAACGATTGCCGAAATTCAGGACGTCATGGCGCGCGCGGAAGGAGCGACGAGCTCCGGAGAGCCTTTCCCCGAGCTTGGCACTGCGCTCCGTAACATCGTTGCGACATCGGCCATAAGCCATGGTGTCGACGTCGACAAATTCAACGCGATGTTCTTTGCCGGCCTTCCTTCCGATATCGCCGAATACATACAGGCTTCAAGCCGCGTAGGCCGCACGCATGTTGGTTTCAGCCTTTTCGTTCCCACACCGCACAGTCGTCGCGATCGTTATGTGGTGGAAACGCATGACCAGTTCCATCGATTCTTGGAACGAATGATCCCGCCACCAGCGGTTCAGCGCTGGGCGGATCGCGCGATTGCGCGCATGATACCGAGTATCTTGCAGACTTACCTTTGCGCTGTCGTTGAGCAGGAGCTCTTTTGTGCTGCCAGCGATACGAACAAGAGCTCTGCGCGTCATTTTACCACCGCAGCTGCTATCAAGGCGTGGGCGGAGCGCCAGACGGGCGGTTATCCAGCCGCAGTTCGGGCGGTCACTGATTTTTCGCTTGAAGCAATCGGCATTAATGGTCGGGGCGGCACCGGAATTGGGGCGGCTACGCACGCCGAGCATTACCGGCGTTTCGTCGAAGATCGTGTTCGCAGTCTCTTGGATATTTTCACGCAGCGGTCGGATCCCAGCCAACTCTCAAATTTCTGGCAAAGTATCGAAACCAGGACGCTGCGAAGACCCATGACCTCGCTGCGCGATGTCGATGCCGGCGGCGTCATCATGGGAGCGACCCGCGACCCATTCCGGCGTCGGAATGTGCACCTCGAAACAGTCAGGCAAGTCATGAAGATTATTCGCGGCCAAAGGCTCGCGGTTCGCTCAGACTTGGATGCCGATCCAGCGCCGATTGACGTGGAGGACTAAACATGAGCGAAGAAGATCAATCGAACACTCGTCGACCAATCCTCGCCATGCCATCCGCAAGGCAGTTTCCGCCGAGGATGAGTCGTTCGCAGCCGCAGCTCGCAACAGCCTACGCGCCAGGCGCCATGTTTACGTGGGAAGGGGGCAAAGGCGCCTGCATGGCCGTACCGATCGAAGGAGCTGCAATCGACTTTTCTGCTCAACAAACGCGCCGTGACCAGATCATCGAAAATCTGGAGGAATTCTGCCAAAGCTGGCTTGCACGCGGTATGGCCATCAACAGGGCGGATGGCGCGCCTGTCTATGAAACACAGCTTTTAGACAGTTGTTTCTACAACCCGATGCGCGCAGGTGCGGCGGGCGTTGAAATTGGTTTGGATCGTTTCGAATTTATGCGACCCGATAGAATGGGATATCTGCCGGGACCGCTCGTCTATCGCTGCGACACCTGCGAGAAAGTCCGCGAATTCGTGTCGCCCGCTCACCAAGTCGCCGACCCGCTTAGCGCCAGATGCCCTCCCGAAAACGGCAGTCCTCACGAATGCCGTTGGAGGCAACTCGACGTTGTCTATGTCCATTGGTCAGGCACTTTAGAAGGGCTCTCGCCCTATCGATACACTGTGGGAAGTGATGGTCAGGTCCGCAAGATTCCCCGGTGCCAGTGCGGCTCAGATGAGTTCAAGCTAATCAAACAAGGTAATCAGTTCTCGCTCTGGCGTTTTCGGTGCACGGGTTGTGGGGCAGAGAGAGAAGTCTATCAAACGGACCCGTTTAGCCTGAGCTGTCTCAAGCCGCGGATCGATCAGGGTGTTCCGCACCAGTGGAGCGAGATTAATATGATCCCGATCTCCTACCGCGCGTCACCGGTCTTCTACGTTCAATCGGCTCGGTTCATCGTTTACGATGCTGATCCAGAGGTCGTAGCGCTGATGCAGCCCGCGCGTCAGGCTGATCTGACAGCACGCATCGCAGCGTTGCACGGTTATGGCGGCGCCGATCCTTCTGAGGATGGCATTCGTCAGCAACTTGAAGCGAAGGGGCGCGCGGCGCTTTGGCCTGCATATCAGAGTTTGCGACAGCAGGAACAAGCTTTTCGCGAGGCGGGCAATGAGGCTCAGGCCGCTCCGTTTGCTGAAGCGGCTCGCCTCATGTTGCAGGGATGGTACGATTCGGGTGATGTCATTCGGGAGGCGGTCGCCACACCTGAGCTAGAAGCTCAGATAAGAGCGCGTGGTGATTTTGCGAGGCGCTTTGATCCCATTCGCAGCACTGTCGAGCATGACGCATTGCGTCGAAGGAAGATCGATACTGCGAGTGAGGCTAATGACCTCCGGCAAGTCAACGCCGACCTCTGCGCGGAAGTTGGAATCCCGGAACTGGAGGCTAGCTATCGCAGCCGAGTTGGCAATGCCCTTAGTTCCGCGGGAATTCGCGACGCGTTTCTGATCAGAAATCTGGACATGGTGGAGTTCTCATTTGGCTTCACGCGCGTTTCTTCGACGCCAATGAGCGTTCAAAAAGACCGTCCCATGCCGGTGAGACTTATGGGCTTTCCTTCACTTCCGAACCATAAGCGCCCCATCTACGTTATCGAGCAGCAGAACGAAGCCATCTACATACGACTTCAGCCGGAAGTTGTTGTGCAATTTCTGGTGCAGAACGGCGCGCTCAGCGCCCCTCCGATCCCGCCAAAGACATTGGGCTCGGTGGTCATCGAACAATACCAGGATTTCGGTCCATTTTTGCAGGATTTTTCTATCAGAGACCCGGCATCACGAGTACGTGCCCGCGATGTGCCTTCTCTCATCTATATGCTGCTTCACACGATGGCTCATCATGTAATGCAAGGTATCGCACGGTTCTCCGGGCTCGACCTTGGCTCTATGAGCGAGGCAGTTTTCCCGGCAGATCTCGCCTTTCTCGTGCACCGTCGCGGCATGACAGAAGACTTGGGAAACATCTCGTCTATGTGGAGAGACCACAACGGCGCTTTCCTACACTACTTAATGTCGCGGCGCGAGCTCCGTTGCGGTTCCGGGACCCTCTGTGACCACCGGGGCGGAGCTTGTCCGGCCTGTGTCATGGTGCCCGAAACATCTTGCATTGCAGGAAATCAATTGCTGTCGAGGGCAACGTTGGTCGGCGGTCGCGCTCCTCTTTGGGATCTGAACGAACAGCAATTGCGCGGGTATTTCCAGATTGCACATGATCTTCGACAAGCGGGCGAACCATCCGAGGTAGTGTGATGGCCACCGATGCTGACGTCATTCGCTGTGCTTCACCCTGGCCGGGCGTTGCCGCCCAACTGGTAGAAGCATTTGCCGCGTTGGGCGAAGGCGATTGGAAGTTGGAGCGAATCTGCGCGGCAAACGCAATTTCAATCGCTCCAGGCGATGCTTTACAAGTGCTACATGGTCTTCAAACTGCGGGTATTTGCACACGAGTAAATGATGAGGACATCTGGCGCACGCAACTAAACAAAGCCGAGCTTAACCGCCTTGTTATGCTCCTGCGCGGCGCGGAGCATTATCGGCGCCTAAGACTGGATGGACAAAATCTCGAGTTGGTGGTCACAATGCCCATGGCCCCCAGCCAGCTTGGTCAAGAACTTCCGGGATCAGTTGGGAGACCGGGAGGATACCTGCCAACAAAGAGTGCGTTTTTGCGCATCGCTAATTCGGCTCAAAAGCGCCTTATAGTCATGATGCCATTCATAGATTCGCGTGGTTTTGGCTGGCTCAGAGATGTGTTTGAAGCGGCAAACGCGGATATCGCCAGGACCCTTATCTTAAGGGACGTCGAAAAATACGCTGTCGAGCTTTCGGTCCTACAAGCCCAATGGCTTCGAGGACTTGGTATTGGGATTTCGGATTATTGCGTAGCCCATGATCAGAACAGAGGGCTTCCCCTGGAAACCTTTCATGCCAAGATCGTGCTGGCTGACGACCGTCTTGCCTATGTTGGCTCCGCAAACATCCTCGGCTCAGGCGACGGTACGTCTCTTGAGACAGGCGTTCTGGTCGATGGTCAAGCGGCCCGTCAGGTCGCGAGGCTCGTCGAGGGGGTTCTCCGTGTCGCCCGCGAGGTTTCGCGCGGGCGCGGAAGCGAGAACCTCATGCAAGCCTGAAAACAGTCCGCGTAGACGCTCTTCAAAATTCTTCCGACCCAGCGCTTTCACTTGCAATGGTTCCGGCAGTGCTATTCGCTCTAGCAATTTCGCGGATACGCTAAAGCTTCCTGAAACGGCTGAGAACCGCTCGTTCACCACCTCCGAATTCAGCAATTTCGCAAGCTGAATTGGCGTCAGCTTCGGCTCGGTGTTGATTGCTTCAAGCACAATGACATGGTTCTCGGCCACAAAACCTTTCCGGTGTTGGCGCCGGAAACTCTTCGGAACAGCGGCTGCATTAAGCCGGCGTTGTTGATCGCGATTGCTCGTTCGCTGGACGATGACCGCTTCTGTCCTCGTCGCATAGGAGACGTCTTCAGTTAATGGGCTGTACCAAGCAGCGTTTCCCAAACGCTCCGCGGCGCCAAAGTCAAAACCACCATCCGGGCGAATCGACGATGCCCATAATAGCGGGTAATCCCCTTTTTGCTGACTTACGTGAAGCCGAACGCGTTCACGGGTTGGAACGACTTTTCCGACCTTCGTTTTGTAACCGTAGTCCGCCAGTACGTAGGGTGTTTGAGCTCCACTTATAAGTCCGTCACCCATACGGGAAGTCTGGACTGCCGGATTGGACCCAATAGGCAGTGTCCAAGGTTCGCCGTCGTATTTTACAGTTCCCGCACCACATTCGGTGCGTGCGCCGCTCGCGTCGATAATTCCAAGTTGATATGACTGGTTACCATCTCTCGCCAACTCGTTCGGCTGGATGTGCCGCTTCAGAGCCAGCAGGCATACATCCTGTATCGCGCCGAGGAACAGGTTTTCCCGTTGTTCGTGGAGATCGATCCGTAGGACTTCTGCCCGTTCGAGGATTTCCTGACGTAGACCAGCGAAGTAGGGACCAGCAACAAAACTTGTTGGTACAATGAAGACCAATCCGCCGCCGGGCTTCAGCCAGTCCAGGCTCTTCAGTAAAAACAATGAATAGAGATTTGTGTGTCCGCCAAGATTAGCGCGTCCTGCATTTTGCAGATATTCCTTGTTTGCATTGATGCCGACCTTGCCGTAGGGCGGATTACCAATGATAAGATCGTATCGCTTTCGGCGGTTCGCCAGTAGGGCGTCTTCACATTTCACAACTTTGAATTCTGGGCCGGGCCGATAACAGAATTCCCTCCGTAGCATGTCCTTGAGCAGCGCCATCGCAAGTGTGGACAGCCCATCATCTATCTCGATTCCATTTAGATCTTTAAGCGTCGTTTGGCAGGCATCTTGAAGCGACGCACCGTTGCTAACCTTTCGTCCAATGATGTGGCGGGCGACCGGAGTGAGAAATGAGCCGCCACCGCACGCCGGGTCCAGTACTGCGGGATGCTCTTTACTGTCCAAGAATTGTGCGCTTGCTTCGATTGCCGCGCGGGCGAGAACCGGCGGCGTGAAATACGCCGATAGTTGTCGTCGGCGATCATCGCCGATCAATGTCGCGTAAGTGCTTGCAATGAAATAATGGCGTTCGTCAGTGCTGGCCGATTGCAGAAGCGCCTTGGCATTCTGCGGGATATCGGCCTGCGACAGCTCTGCAATCAAGGTGCGGCAAAATGAAAGCGCGCTTTCATGGGTTCGGATTATTTCTTTTCTATTTCTCTTAATGATCGAGAAGTATGAAGAAGGCGATATTTCGATATTATTACGTAAATTCATTTTAATATTTCTGCCAATTTACACAATGTGATCGCCCTCTAGATAGGACTGCCGTCGATAGCGTGCTTACCTTCACTTGAACACCAATTTCGCGGAACCCTTGAGTGACTGCCGAGAATAGGAAAGATCTCGCTGCTGTCGACCCCTGAGGCTTATGGACAAGCTTCGGTCACCTTCAAGCGGCATCAGCGTACTGATACGAAGGAGAGCCGACCGACTTCCCTGGGTCGTGATAAGTGGGTGTTATCGCGGGTTAGAGCGAAGGGCGTTAACTGCCTATCGCTCTCATAATTCGCTTCCCCACAAACGACCGTTTTGCACCCATCTCGGTCATCCAATCCAACTCTTACACTCCCTAAAGCAGGCTTTAGTTTTCCCGAGGCACTCCAAAAGAACTTCGTCAATAGTGCGGCCATATAAGCTTGCCTGGAAAGTTAAAAAAAGTGGTGTCATATTTCTCCTGCGAGTAAGGTTCCGGCACTATAGGAGAAAATGAGTGGCGAAGGGTAAGTTTGAGCGCACGAAGCCGCATGTGAACATCGGCACGATCGGCCACGTTGACCACGGCAAGACGTCGCTGACGGCGGCGATCACGAAGTTTTTCGGCGAGTTCAAGGCCTATGA
>Ga0272444_10001316_pt1 | contig 24135 bp, 20 predicted proteins | sample SSMForm13_FD_201033 | JGI IMG/M metagenome (GOLD analysis project Ga0272444, IMG submission 201033) | Marine sediment archaeal communities from Little Sippewissett salt marsh, Falmouth, MA, United States - SSM-Form-13 | ecosystem: Environmental > Aquatic > Marine > Wetlands > Sediment ...
AGCCCGTCGCCAATTTCCGAACGACCAACGATGCGCCGGTGGTCGGAGAGACCGTGCGGTTCGACGCGTCCGCCTCACACGATCCGGATGGAGATCCGCTGACATACTCGTGGGGCATCGGCGGCAGGACCATCGCCGGCGAAGAGGTGTCGTACCAGTTCGCTCACGTCGGCCTCACGCTGGTGACGCTGACGGTCGAAGACGGACACGGCGGCAGCGATACCGCGTCGCACGAACTCAATGTCCTCGATCCAAGTTCCGTGGTCTGGGGAGGATGCGGGCGCTAGAACTCGTATTCCATCGCAGTTTCTCGGGAGTTACCCAGTCCACCCTCCGATTGTGTACACTCGGACCCCACAAATGACTCGCGCTCTCGGAAGGGATCCTATGGGAAAGGGAAGACATCTTCGAACAGCCACCGCACTCATCGTAATGGCGATGCTCTGTCTGCTGACAACTGGCACCGCCATCGCCTCCTCACCGAAGGCAGCGTTCACCGCGAGTATGCAGTCGGACGATGATGCTCTCTCGGTGCGTCTTGACGCCTCTTCATCTGCGGATGCCGAGGGAGACGTTGTGGTGTACCAGTGGGTGTTTGGCGACGGATCGACAGGGTCGGGTGAAGTTGTCGTTCACACCTATCCGGCCTCGGGGACCTATCTGATGACGTTGTTCGTTGCGGACGATCAAGGCGAAACCGCACGGATCACCGAGCAAATCACGGTACCGATCGACTCTCCACCACAACCTTCGGTCGCGGTCTCCCAGCATCCTGCTGTCATCTCGGCAACCGGCACCGTGGGGACGTCGGTGGGGCTGCTTGCCCCCGACTTCGCGCTCGAGACGCTTGGCGGCGAACGATTCGTCCTATCGGAGGCGCGGGGATCCGTCGTTGTGCTCGACTTCTGGTCGAGCGGATGTAGCGCATGCCAGGCCACCATGCCGGGGCTTGTTGCGATCCAGCAGCAGCTCTCGATGGAGAACATCCTGTTTGTCGGGATCTCGGTCGACCGTGACGAAGCGTCTGCGGTACGCTACATCGCTCGCTACGGGTTCCAGGGAATCACACTATGGCAGTCCGCTGCCGCGAACCGATCGGTTGTAACCCGCTACGGCGTGAACGCGGTTCCGACCACGTTCGTACTCGATGCATCCGGGATCATCCGCTTCCGCGGTTTCCGGTCGGAACTGACGCTGCAAACGATCGAGAACATCGCGGCTTCCGGAGGCATCTCGGTCAGCTGGAACCACGGACCGCAGGTCGAAGGAGGATAACCTAAGATGCGACGTCCCCTTGTTGTATTGTTGTGCCTGTTGCTCGGGGGAGCGGGAATCGCCTTGGCAGCCGGGACCAAGCCTGAAGCCTCGTTTACCCGCGATGCTGTCGCCGAGGACGATCTGCTGCTTGTTCGCTTCGATGCGTCTGCCTCCGTGGGAGGGAACGGAGAGATCGCATCCATCCAGTGGGTCTTCGGCGACGGCTACTCGGGATCGGGCCCCGTCGTTACGCACGGCTATCAGCAAGGCGGATGGTATGTGGTCACGTTGGTGATCGCCAACGTGCACGGCGCCCGAGACACGCTGGAAGCGTTGATCAACCTTGCCGAGCCAACGGGCGTGTACCCGATCGGTACCGGAGTTGGTGAGGCGGCGCCACAATTCACGCTTCCCGATCGAGACGGGAACCCCGTCTCACTGACCGACTTCTACGGGAACGTCATCCTGCTTGATTTCTGGGCCAGCTACTGTGCTCCTTGCCTGGTCGGGCTACCTCGGCTGTACGAGATCGAACGCAAGTATGCGGACCATGGGTTGGTTCTTGTACCGATCTCGGTCGATCGGACGGAGGCAAGAATGTCGGACGCGCTCGCCGACATGGGCGTCTCGAATCGGCTGAATCTATGGGGTTCGCGGGAGGCGTCCCAGGAAGTGAAGGCGCTTCTCAACGTTCGCGGCATTCCGCACACGTTCCTGATCGACCGAAACGGTGTGATCCGCTTCTCCGGCGACCCCGACGATCTGACCGAAGAGATGATCGCGCGGTGGCTCTAGATGCTCTCGTAGGTTGCGCAAGAGGCAGCTTCTCGCGTGAGCCGCCGACTGCTTCATCTTCCGTTCTCGCCTCGCCGCCAAGCCAGTCAGTATTCCGCGCCGTGCCACTCGGCATGAGGCTTCTGCAGCGCACAATCCGGAGCCGTAGTTCGAGTTGCTTGCCGGACCCAAACGCTTGATCCTCGTCCCATTGGCGCTTATCCTACGCGCAAGTTGAGGAGGGAGAATGGACCTTCGTGTTCTACTTGGCCTATTGGCCGCGGTGGTGCTTGCTGTGGTGTTGCTTGCGCCGACAGACGATATGGGGGCGGAGCCGAACGCAGCGGTGGACACAGAGATCACTTCCGAGGAAGAGATTTCGCCGGAACTGATGGCCCTTATCAACGAGATCGAGCCTCCCGGATTCACCGAGTCAAGGACCGCGCCCGAGGCGGTATCCTACGAGATCCCCTGCCCATTTGCCGACGGACCGATCGATCCGGTAGGCGCGGTCGACGGCGACATGATTTCCTATGACCTGTTTTTCGATACCTACGCACGGCTTGCCGAGCAGTACCTTGCAGCACTTGCTGTCCCTGCGGATGCCGTGGATAGCGTTCTCTCGGGGGCGCAGGGTGCAGAGCTGCAGATGGGGCTTGTCCGAAACGCACTTGAGGTGCTGATTCAGGACGCGCTGTTCCGCGCAGAGCTTGACGCGCGCGGCATCGTGATCTCTGAAGCAACTGTCGATGCCGTGTTCGAGCAGCAGTACCAGAGCTTCCTCGATCGCTCGCAGATCACAGAGGCGCAGCTCGAAGTGTATGCTCGGTCGCAGGGCAGCAGCCTGGAGGAGTTCCGCGCCACGTATCGGGAACGAGCCGCACTGGATCTTGAATTCAAGGCGCTTGTTCGCGCGGTGGCTGAATCCGTCGTCACCGAGAACGAGCTTCGCCTGTACTACAACCTGCATCCCGACGAATTCGTGACGCCCCTTGAGGTCAACCTCTCCCAGATCCTTGTCTCAAGTGCGGAGCTTGCACGAAGCGTGCTCTCCCAGCTGTCGGATGGCGCTTCGTTTGCCGATCTGGCGGCCCTGTACTCGATGCACGCATCTACTGCTGACGGTGGAGAGATGGGATGGATCGGCGCCGGGGACTACATTGCAGGTGTTGAACAGGCTGCGTTCGATCTTCCCATAGGGCAGTTGAGCGACGTGGTCGAGTCACCAGTTGGGTTCCACATTCTGCTTGTCTCGGAACGTCGGGAGGCGCGACAGCTCTCATTCGAGGAGGCGTCGGAGGCCGATAGTGATGCGCTGATCGAAGCCGTGAGTGTGGACGTTTTCTCGGCATGGTACGAGGCAGTTCGCGCCCGCGCGACAGTCGAAGCGTTCGATCCGATCATCGACGCCTACCTGTCCTGGCAAGCTGATCTTGACCACAGCATCTCCGTCATCGAGACCGCACTTGCGGAAGGAACAGCGGTTGATCCATACGCACCGTATTTCCTGGGGCGTCTCTACGAACAGAAGATCGCAACACTGAACGGGCAGTTGAACGTGATTCAGGAAACGGGTCCGCTTACGGAGCAAACGCTCGATCTGGTTACGCAGATCATGATCGACATCGAAACGAGCCGCGCCAGGTCAATCAGCTTCTACCGGGATGTTCTTGATGCGGTTGGTGACGATGCAACGATTGAGTTGCGGATTGCCGAATTGGAAGGAAGCACCGAAGCCAACGAAAACAGAGGCTGATCCCGAATCCGCCTATCCTGCGAGACGGAAGACTTCTAGACCAGCGCCGGATCTGGGACGATCTAGCTGCCTGTCCCGAACGGGACGATGAACGTCATCGGATGGATGGCGGCAAGATCGATAGGACTTGTGTCTTCCGGGCGAACGCCGCATCTGCCCGAAGTTCAGGGGAACGTCTTCCGCTTGTCGACCCACCGCTGGCCTTCTAGGGCAGCGCCGACCCGGACTACGCTTGGGATGCAACCGCGTTAGATACATGCCTCCTTGAGCCAGGGAGGGAGACGATACACCCAACACGTCTCCCTCCCGCCCTCCATTTTCCGACAACGAACGCTTCCGAGTTCCGATTGATTCCCGATTCCAGCACGCACATCATCGGCGATCCGGCAGTCGACGCCGGTGGCGGAATGATCACTCGGTCGGCTTCAGGACGGGTACAGGCGGCTAGCCACCTTGGCGCCAGCGCCTGAGCACCGTGTCATCCTCGCAAGCGGGACACGGTTCGGAGTCCGGCTCGGCCGGCTCCCCTGCCGCCGCGGATGCGTCGTCGACCACCTCTGGCTCCTGTTCGGCAGCCACGCCCGGCGTTGCCTTCGAGAACGTCAGCAGATCAACGCGGACGCCGAAGAAGACCACGGCTTCCCCGAACTGGATGTTGTCCACCGGCGACGTCCAGTTCAGCTCCGCGAACACGGAGAACGGAATCCCCCGCTCACTCAAGCATAGCTCTACTCCCCCCACCGCAAGAAGGAATGCTTGTGTGCTTCCAATCGACGGGATGGTGATCGCTTCCGCCCCGACTGCTGCGTACGGGACGAAGATATCCAACACCGGAACGCGCAGCTTTGCTTGCCCGTAGTACCACAGTGGCGCTGTGCTATCGCCGAGCGACTCCAGGGAATCCCAAGAGATCCCTCCATCGATGGCGAAGTAGTCGAACGTGCCGTTCACGGTGACAAAGGCTGCCGCGGTATCCAGCTCCGGCGCTGTGTGCAGCTTCACGCCTGCGCCGATCTGCCCTCCCAAAGCTGTGGAAGTCCAGATGATGACGACCAGGACCACGAGTGACGACTTCCTGATGCCTGTTAGACCCAGATCACGCATGTTACCTCCGATTCGATCAGAGGAATGCGTCGCACGACGGCGTTGCCGCCTGTGCCCACCGTATTCCCCCTGATGTTCTCTCTTCCTCAGAAGGAGTATCGGATGCCGGCCATGGTTCTGTGCACGGCAGAGGGCATTCCGCAGGGTGACACGTGTCGCCAGGGGAAGGGTCGTGTGTGGACGAGAAGCGACGAGGGTGGATCTACTCTAGGGATGGTGGATTGGAAAGACGGACGATGTGGTCGGCCTTGTGATGAGGGGCCGGAGCGTAAGCGCTGTGGAAGAGCGAGGTGTGATTGTGAACACGACGAGCAGTCTGTGGATTCTTGGAATCGTGTTGGGAGTAGCCGTGATTGCGTGGGGCGTGATCGGAACCCAGTCGGCTGCGCCGGCGGAAGATGTGGCGATGGTAGCAGATGTCGTTGACAGTGACGCTGTTGACGATGCCAGTAGCGATGCTGGAACGCTTGGTGATGAGTGCATCGTGATCGCGACGCCGCTCAAGCACCTGGAGCTTCTGGATCCTATCTACTCGGAGCGGGCTGTCTTCGTCGACGAACAGATCATGATTGCGTTCCACGTGCCGCTGACCGAGGAAGGACTCGTGATGAGCGAACTCGCGTTCCAGCTTGACAATCGGAGCGATGACGTGATCGCCGTGCTCTGGGACCGATGCTCCATTCAGCTGCCTGGAGCCGATACGGTCAACGTCATGCATGAAGAGGTCGCGTACGAGGATCGAATGGACCTGACGCCGCCGACGTCGATTGCTCCAGGTGGGTTCCTGCTGGATACGGTTGTTCCGGTATCCGAAGTCTGCTACTCGGACGAGGGCTGGTACGTGACCAACAACATCCTCGACAACGGGCCGTTCCTGTTTGTGCTTGCCCTTGAAGTCGACGATCCGTGCTGCCCCGAGCGGCAGATCGAGTACTACACGTTCCGGTTCGTCATCCGCTGATCCTGATCTGACGATCGGCAGGAGTGGCAGCGACCGATGCTCTTGCTCGACAGCGCTTGATTCCTTGTGGGCGCTCCGCACTTTCGCGAAGACGGGCTCACCGTCTCGAATGCGGAGCGCTCTCATGTTGTCTTCTTGCCCCATCAACACCACATCGCCGGCTGTCGACGAAACACGAATCGGACGTTGCGGCTCACTCGATGTTGCAGGGAGCGCCTCCCCGCTGTAGGGTCACGCGTTATGGAACCGTTCAAATGTGACAAGCCGCTTGTCGGGATGATTCATCTTCTTCCGTTGCCGGGATCGCCGGCGGCAGAGACGGGTGGATTGGCGCTGACAATCAATCGGGCGCTCCGGGACTTGGAGGTGCTCGAAGCGGGCGGAGCTGATGCAGCGATCGTCGAGAACCTCGGCGATGGACCGTTCGCCAAACGCGCTTCAACGGAAACCGTGGCGGAAATGGCGATCCTCGTCAACGAGATTGTCAAGAAGGCCAGAATCCCGATTGGGGTCAACGTATTGCGCAGCGACGGGCTTGCGGCGATTGCCATCGCGGCGGCAGCGAAGGCGGCGTTCGTTCGCGTCAACGTCTTCTGCGGCGTAGCGTTCACCGATCAAGGAATTATCGAAGGAAATGCGCGGGAGCTTCACGAGCTGCGCAACCGGCTTCGCACCAACGTCAAGATCCTTGCCGACGTTCAGGTGAAGCATGCCGCTCATCTGACGACGGTGGAGGAAGCGGCGCTCGATGCCGACCGGAACCGCCCCGACGGCATGATCGTCACTGGAATCGGGACCGGCAGACGGACGCCACCGGAGCGACTGCAAGCGGTGAAACAGGTTACCGAACTGCCGGTGTTTGTCGGGAGCGGCGTTCGGCTGGACAACCTCGCGACCTACCGCGAAGCGGACGGCTTCATCGTGGGAAGTTCGATGCACGTTGACGGCCTGGTGCGGAACGCGGTCGATGAAGGACGCGTCCGCGCGATGAGCGATGCGATCAAGGGACTCCGGGGAGCATCGCAATGAACCTGGTCGCGCTCGGCGACCTGAACCTCGATGTGCACGTCGCGCTACCGGCCGACCCACCGTTGGATGACCGGCCGGTGGTTGCCGGTCTTCCGTCCGGAGGAGGCGAGCTGCGGGCCAGGATCAGGATCACTCTGGGAGGAGCAGCGGCAACATTCGCACGAGTTGCATCTGCGGAAGGTGCGGCGGTGACTCTGATTGCGTGCGCTGGCAACGATCCCGCCGGCCGCGTCCTTCGCGAGGGACTCACGCGTGAAGGAATCCGCCTACTCGAGTGCCGCAGCCTTCGCAGCACCGGGGTTGTGATCAGCACGAGCATGGATGGTGAGGGGAACCGTGCTCACACAATGATCTGCGATCGAGGCGCCAACGATGATCTGGTCGCTCAGGTAGCCAACCAGTTGGAGGCTGGCGCGGTAGATCACTTGCACATCTCCGGGTATGCGTTTCTCAGTTCGGAGCAGAGGGAAGCAGCCCATGCGGTGATCGATGCTTGTCGTGGTGATCGTGTACGTAGTGAAGTTCCGATTTCTGTCGACCCTCCGCCGGCAGGGTTGATCCGTGCCCACGGCCGAGAGCGGTTCCTTGCGGACCTCCGTCGGGTGAGCATGTTGTTCCCGAATGAGGAGGAAGCGTTGTTCCTGACCTCATCCAACGATGTGGCCATCGCGATCGATGCCCTTGCGGCACGTTTCCGAGCAGGTGCCGTTACGCTGGGAGCCCGGGGTGCTGTGGTGTGGAACGAAGGGCAGCAGTTTCACGTTGCTGTGGATCCCCTTGACGGGATCAACGTGATCGGCGCAGGGGATGCGTTTGCGGCCGGTTTCGTGACCGCGCTTCATGGGGGTGCTTCGGCAACGGAGGCAGGACACCGAGGTGCAGCGTGCGCACAGCGGTGGCTGACACAGCGCAGCGAAGCGGAGGACGAGGAGGCGTCGTGAAATCGTATCGTCAGGAGCTGTGGTTCGAACTGCCAACCCGGCGTGGCTTCGTGAACATCACAGAGCGGGTTCGATCGGCGGTGGCACAAAGCGGTGTTCACGAAGGCTTGTGTTTGGTGAACGCGATGCATATCACCGCTAGCGTGTTCATCAACGACGACGAGTCCGGCCTGCACGCGGACTACGACCGGTGGCTCGAACAGCTCGCGCCGCATGCGCCGATCGCCGCCTATCAGCACAACCTAACCGGTGAAGACAACGGGGATGCCCACCTCAAGAGACAGCTCATGGGGCGGGAAGTGGTTGTGGCGGTCACCGACGGCGATCTCGATCTCGGACCATGGGAGCAGATCTTCTATGGTGAGTTCGACGGACGGCGGCGCAAACGCGTTCTTGTGAAGATCATCGGTGACTAGTCGCTTCCTAACGATAGTACCCGTTGATCATCCTGCGTGATGGCCTGGTATTGCTGCTGGCAATCATCTCGGACGTTGATCACCTCTTTCCGGTGCGAAGACGTCGCAAGCCCCTAGAAACGGATAGTTCTTGCGTAGCGCTGCTCACCGGCACCGCTTGGCGGACCGTTGCCCAGCTCCTACCATGGGACTGTTTTCGCGCCAACAGCCAACTAGGCTTGCCGGGACCGGATGAGGGGGATTGATGCAGTACATCGTGAAGCGTGACGGCCGGGTCGTTGAATTCGAAGAACCTCGGATCACAACAGCCATCTGGAAGGCAATGCGTGAAGTCGGTGAAGCAGACGCCGATATCGCCCATCAGCTGGCTCAGCTTGCGACAGGTCTGCTTGGCGAGCGTTTCATCGATGAGTACCCCACGGTCGAGGAAATCCAGGATCTGGTCGAAGAGGTCCTGATCGAAGCCGGCTACGTCCGGACCGCCAAGGCGTACATCCTGTATCGCAAGCAGCACGCCGACCTGCGGCAGATGCGCGGGCTGTTGACCGAAATCCCCCTGGTGGAGAACTACCTCAACGACCTTGACTGGCGCGTGCGCGAGAACAGCAACATGACGTTTTCTCTGCAGGGACTGAACACGCACATCACCGATCGAGTGATCTCCAAGTACTGGCTGAACAAGATCTACCGCACCGACATCTGCGAGGCGCACGAACGCGGCGACTTCCACATCCACGACCTGGGAACGCTCGGCGCCTATTGTGTGGGCTGGGACCTCGGAGCACTGCTGGCGCACGGATTCCGCGGCGTCCGGGGGAAGATCGCCGCCGGTCCTCCGAAACACTTCCGGGTCGCCCTTCTTCAGGTGGTGAACTTCCTGTACACCCTGCAGGGGGAGTCCGCCGGCGCGCAGGCGTTCTCCAGCATTGATACGTACCTTGCGCCGTTCATCCGCGCCGACGGTCTCTCCTACGACGAGATCAAACAGAACATGCAGGAATTCGTGTACAACATGAACGTCCCGACGCGAGTCGGCTTCCAGACACCGTTCACCAATATCACGTTGGATCTGGTGGTTCCCGAATACCTGAGCAACCAGCCGGTCCTGATCGCCGGCGCGCATCAGGACACGGTCTATGGCGACTATCAGCCGGAGATGAATCTCTTCAATCGAGCGTTCGCTGAGGTGATGGCGGAAGGAGATCTTGGAGGAAGGCCGTTCACTTTCCCGATTCCGACCTACAACATCACCCGGGACTTCGATTGGGACAATCCTGAGCTGGAACCGATCTGGGAAATGACCGCCAAGTACGGCATTCCCTACTTCTCCAACTTCATCGGAAGCGACATGAAGCCCGAGGATGCTCGCAGTATGTGCTGTCGGCTGCGGATCGACAATCGGGAGCTTCGCAAGCGTGGTGGGGGATTGTTTGGAGCTCATCCGCTGACCGGGTCGATCGGCGTGGTCACAATGAACCTGCCTCGGCTTGGCTATCTTGCCCACAACGAGCAGGAATTCCTCGATCGGCTTGGCGGCTTGATGGATCTGGCACGCGACTCCCTTGCGGTCAAGCGCAAGAGCTTGGAAGGGTTGACCGAACGCGGGCTGTACCCGTACTCACGGTTCTACCTCGAGCAAGTCCACCAAGCGACCGGAGGCTACTGGACGAACCACTTCTCGACGATCGGATTGATCGGGATGAATGAAGCTCTGCTAAACCTCAACGGTCTGACGACCGAGGACGAAGCGGGAAGCGAGTTTTCGGTTCGCGTTCTCGACTTCATGCGCGATCGCCTGTCGGGCTATCAAGAAGAGACGGGGCAGATCTTCAACCTGGAGGCCACGCCGGCCGAAGGGACCAGCTATCGTCTGGCGAAGAAGGACCAGGAGCGCTACCCGGACATCCGGATTCACAACCTGGAATCGTATGGCTCAAAAACGCCGTACTATACCAACTCATCGCAGCTTCCTCCGGGTGCCAAGCTCGACCTGTTCGATGCGCTGAAGCGGCAAGATCCGCTGCAGTCGAGGTACACCGGCGGGACCGTGTTCCACAGCTATCTTGGTGAACGGCTTCCCGACACGACGGCGGTCAAGCAGCTCGTCAGGCGGATTGCCGAGCAGTTCCGGTTGCCGTACTACTCACTTACACCGACGTTCTCGGTTTGCCGGCACCACGGGTACCTTGCCGGTGAACAGACAGTGTGTCCACAGTGCGGAGAAAGAGCCGAGGTGTACTCTCGCGTGGTTGGGTACTTGCGTCCGGTGGAGCAGTGGAACGACGGAAAGCAAGCGGAGTTTGCGGACCGGCAAGTGTTCCACGCCACCCCGGTCGCGTAGTAGCACTCGTTCGCTGCGTCGTCGAGGGATGGTCTAGTCATGCAGATCCGTGACATTCATGGGGTCTCCCTGATTGACTATCCCGGCTCGATTGCCTGTGTTGTGTTCATGCAAGGCTGTTCGTTCCGTTGCCCGTACTGCCACAACCCGGAGCTTGTCCTCTCGGATCTCGATGACGGAGGCCGCCTCTCCATGCAAGAGGTGTTGGCCCGCCTCTCTTCCCGGCGGGGGTTCCTGGACGCGGTCGTTCTCACTGGAGGCGAGCCGACGATCCACGACGATGTTTGCGAGTTCGCGTCAGCGATCAAAGCGCTGGGGTTCGCCGTCAAAGTTGATTCCAACGGTTCCAGGCCCGATATGCTCGAGCGGATGGCGGCAGACCACCTGGTGGACTACTTCGCGCTGGATGTGAAAGCTCCGCCAGCACGCTACGCTGAGTTCGTTGGCGAAACGATCGATGCGGCGACGATCGATGCATCGATTCAAGCCGTGCACCGAAGCGAGGCTGCCGTCGAGTACCGGACGACCGTGGCACCGGGGATCGAGATCGTTGATCTGCAATACATTGCCGCGTGGCTCCCGGCAAGAACGGCTTGGTACCTGCAGCCGTTTGTGGTTCCCTCCGGCAAGAGGCTGCTCGACCGAACGTGGGAGCGGCGGACGGCGCTGTCTGCCGATGCGCTTCGGGAGGCGTGGCCGAATTGGCGGGAGCGGTTCGCACGCGGGGGCGTTCGCGGCTAGCGAACCGTGCCTGTTGGCGCCCCGGGTTCTACGCCGCGCCGAGGAATCCGACCAGTCGGCGTGTGGAGCGGATCGTTTCCGATGCGATCTCCTGTGCGCGTTTCGCGCCTCGGGCAAGAATCTCGTCCACATCGCCCGACTTCTCCAACTCGGCCCGCCGCTTCTGGATCGGTCGCAGGGCATCCATCAAGGCGTCGAACACTGCATCCTTCAGAGCTGAGTACATCAACGTGCCGCTCTCGAACTGTGCGCGCAGATCCTTCACCGTGTCCGCGCTGCTGGCGATCTCGAGGATCTCAAACAAATTCGCCACGCCTGGTGACATCTCCTCGCCGGGCGTCAGGCCGGTGTCGGTCACCGCCGAGCGAACCTTCTTGCGGATCGAGGACTCGGCTTCCATCACGCCGACAAAGTGGGTTTCACCGGCGCTCTTGCTCATCTTGCGCTCGGGGTCGGCAAGCGACATGATCCGGGCACCTTTCCCGACCAGCGGCTGTGGCTCGGGGAAGAGATCCCCATACCGGCTGTTGAACCGCCGAGCGATCCGGCGAGATAGCTCGAGATGCTGAACCTGATCCTCTCCCACGGGGACGCCTCCCGCCCGATACAAGAGGATGTCCGCAGCCTGCAACACCGGATACGTGAACAGCCCGGAGCTGATGAAGTCGCGGTTCTCGGACTTGTCCTTGAACTGGGTCATTCGCGCGAGATCCCCGTACGAGGTGACGCAACCGAGGATCCATGCCAGCTCGGTGTGCGCTGGGACTGCCGACTGTACGAAGAGAATCGTCTCATCGGGGTCAATCCCGCACGCCAGCAGATCAAGCGCCATGTTGCGGGACGCTTGTCGAAGAACGTCGGGGGCGATCTCGATGGTGATCGCGTGGTAGTCGACGATACAGATGATGCACTGAGCCGTCTTCTGGAGATCGACCCAGTTGCGGACTGCCCCGAAGTAGTTGCCGATGTGCAGCGTTCCCGTCGGCTGAATGCCGGAGAAGATCGTATCCGTCCGAGCCATCGTCCCCCCTTCAAGAGAGATTGCGTGCGGGCTGGAGTATAAGCAGTGGGAAGCCGCTCCCGCAATCCATCCGGCCTTGATCGTCCTTGTACAGGTTGCGTACCATCCCTTCAGGGTGCTTGATGGCTGATGAACTGACGGTCGTTGTTCTGGCGGCGGGGAAGGGAACGCGAATGAAGTCGCGTGTACCCAAGCTCCTGCACCCCGTTTGCGGAAGTGCGATCCTCTCGTGGGTGCTGCGTGCCGTCCAGGAACTCGAACCAGCGCAGGTCATCGTCGTCGTGAACGATCGCAACGGAGACATATCCCGAGTTGCGTCCTCTGTAGGTTGCGAGGTTGTCGTCCAGTCAAATCCTCTTGGAACCGGTCACGCCTTGCAGCAAGCGAGGGACATAGTCCGGTCCGATTGGTTGCTCATCGTTCCCGGAGACCTCCCGCTGCTCGAAGGGGCGACGCTGGCACCGTTGGTCGAGATGTGCGTACGCCGCTCCGATGACGAACCGCAGGATCTTACGGTGGTAACGATGCGACCGGACAAGCCTGGGGCGTACGGGCGGATCATTCGTGACGATGCCGGGAACCTCTGCCGCATCGTCGAGGCGCACGACGCGTCTTGCGGCGAGAGGGCGATCGGCGAGGTCAACAGCGGTGTCTACGTTCTTCGAGCCGGAGCGTTCCTCTGGGAAACACTTGAGTCGCTTGGCGCAGACAACGCACAGCAGGAACACTACATCACCGATCTTGTCTCAAGCTACAGGCAACGCGGTCAAACCGTGTCGGCCGTGGCGGCCGAGGATTCGTCGTCGTTTCTTGGGATCAACTCCCGAGCGGATCTTGCCCGGGCCTGCGGGCACATGTATCGGCGGACGGCAGATCGGTGGATGGATGCCGGGGTGACGATCCAATCGCCGTCAACGACGTTCATCGAACCCAGCGTGGTGCTGGAACCCGACACGACGATCCTGTCGGGGACGCATCTCCTGGGGATGACGTCGGTGGGCACGGCGAGTGTGATCGGGCCCGATGTCTGGGCGGAGGACACACGGATTGAAGCGGGCTGCGAGGTTCGATACTCGGTCATCGAGCAGGCCACAATCCGGTCGGGGAGCCGTGTCGGCCCGTACGCTCATCTGCGCCCGGGGGCCGACGTTGGGCCCAACGTGAGGATCGGGAACTTCGTGGAAGTGAAGGCGACACGGGTCGGCGAGGGCGCCAAGGTCGGCCACCTAACGTATCTCGGCGACGCCGATATCGGGCAACGTGTGAACATCGGTGCCGGAACCATTACCTGCAACTTCGACGGCAAGAACAAGCACAGAACGATCATCGGGGACGATGCCTTCATCGGCAGCAACGCGTCCCTGATTGCGCCGGTGGATATCGGCAAAGGTTCGCTTGTTGCCGGAGGATCGACGATCACAGACGACGTGCCGGAGGGTGCGCGGGCCTTCGGGCGAGCACGCCAGGTGATCAAGCCTGCAGTACCTGATCTTGAGGAGGAGAACACGTCATGATCGGACGCGAACTCAAGTTGATCGGTGGCAACGCGAACCCGGCGTTGTCACGAGAGGTTTCCGAGGCGCTGGGCGTAGATCTATGCCGCGTCGAGATCGGGCGGTTCCGCGATGGAGAGGTCCGCGCGCAGATCCAGGAAACCGTTCGCGGAGCAGACGTGTTCATCATTCAGCCGACGTGCCCGCCGGTGAACGAGAACCTAATGGAGCTGCTGGTGCTGATCGACGCCCTCAAGCGGGCATCAGCGCGCAGCGTGATCCCCGTGGTTCCGTACTACGGCTACGCTCGTCAGGATCGCAAACACATGGCGCGGGTTCCCATCACAGCGCGGCTGGTGGCCAACCTGATCGAGACCGCCGGGGCCGACCGCGTCCTGACGATGGATCTCCATGCAGGACAGGTCCAGGGATTCTTCAACATCCCGGTCGACAACCTCCGCGGCGATCCGATCTTCTCTGACTACTTCCTCGAAGCGGCGTACCCAACCGAGAACTCGATCATCGTCTCGCCCGATGCGGGCGGCACCGTCCGGGCACGGATGCTTGCAGAACGCTTGAACCTTCCCCTGGCAATCCTCGAGAAACGCCGCAGCCAGGACGGAGGGACAGTCAAGGTGATGAACGTCATCGGCGACGTTGCGGGCCAGCATGCGTTCCTCTACGATGACATTCTCGCCTCGGGGTCGACGATTGTGCGGGCAGCGCGACTGCTGCTCGAACGCGGTGCCACCGAGGTGACGGCGTTCTGCACCCATGGCGTGTTTGCGGGCGATGCGGTGAAGCTGCTGTCGGAAGCACCCTTGAAACGCGTCGTGGTAACCAATACCATCGTCCATGAGCAAGCGGAGAAGAGTGATATCGTCGACTATATCCCCGTAGGTGAGCACCTCGCCAAGACGATACGGCGGATCTTCGAGCAGAAATCAGTGAGTCACCTTTTCCCTCATTCCTAAACGTCGGTGAGGAGACGAGTATGGCAACACTTAGTGCGGATGTGAGAGTCCCCGGTCACCCCGGGTTGACCCGGACGGCGGGCCAGGTTCCAGCGGTCGTCTACGGTCCGGGTATCGAGAGTACGTCGCTGGCAATCGATCGCCGTGCGCTTCTGGCGTTGTTCTCCAAGATCACGCGCAGTTCCCGGATTGACATGACCATTCATGATCAGGGCGAAGAGAAGACGATGAACGTCTTCGTGAAATCAATCGACTCGGATCCGGTGACGGATGAACCAGTTCACGTCGATTTCTACTGCCCGCAGACCGGACATCCGCTGAAGCTGCATGTCCCGATCAAGTACGTGGGCGACCCGATCGGCGTCAAGAACGGAGGCGTGCTTAACGTCTCGTTCAGCACAGTGCGCGTGATCGGTCTGCCGGAAAGCATCCCCGATCTGATCACGATTGACGTGTCCGAGCTTGAGATGCATGACGCGATCCACGTCGAGGAGATCGATTTCGGCGGGGCAGAGCCGATGCTGCCGCCGGAGCGCGTCCTTGTTGCTGTCCTTGCCCCACGAGGTCTTACTGCTGAGGAAGCCGAAGCCGAAGCAGCGCTCGAGGCCGAAGAACTGGAAGAAGGCGCCGAGGCCGAAGAAGCTTCTTCGGAGCCGACCGCCGAAGGGGAGTGATTGCGAGCCGTCATCGGGCTTGGAAACCCCGGCGAGGAGTATGCACTCTCTCGCCACAATGTGGGATTCAACGTCATTGATCTGTATCGTGACGTCTTCAAGGGGCCGTCCAAAGGACGGCTCCGTTGCTCTTCCCTGGTCTACGAAGCCCGAGGGCTTCTCCTTGTGAAGCCTCTGACGTACATGAACGCAAGCGGGAACGCCGTGCGGGCGATTGTCGACAAGTACAGGCTCGATGTGGGGGATCTGCTCGTGGTGTACGACGAGCTCGACCTTCCGCTCGGACGGATGAGAATCGTTCCCGGCGGAGGCTCGGGCTCGCACAAGGGGGTTCGATCCGTCCTGGATCGATTGGGAACGGATGATGTTGCCAGGGTGAAGATTGGAATCGGACCAGAAGCCGAGCGGCGCCAAGAAGACGCAGTGCAGTACGTGCTTGCAACGATCCCTCCTCAGGATTGGAGGGTGCTCGTCGGGGTCATGCGAAGAGCGGTGGACGCGGTGGACGCGTTTCGCGATCGGCCGCTTGATTGGATCATGACGCGGTTCAACACAACGATGGAGTCCGCGCCCGACGCTTCCCCGGATCCGCGCGATTCGAATCCGGCTCCCGGTTGCTAGGCGCAAACCGGGAGCTATACTCGTAGCGAACTTGCCCCGGGGAGAGCCACGCATGGAGCGCTCCGAGCAAGAGGTGTGGTGAAAGCAAGTCTCTGACTCGGACTGGACGATGCAACAGATCAAGCCGCCTGATCGGGGCTTCCCGGCGGCGGTGGAGGAGCGATCGATGTACGACCGATTCTCACGTGAATCGAAGGAAGTCATCGTAGTTGCGCAAGAAGAAGCCGAGGAGTGGCGGCACAGCTTTGTCGGGACCGAGCACCTGCTGCTTGCGTTCCTTAAGCTGAAAGGAAGCGATGTCTATCGCTTTCTCACCTCGAACGGGGCAACCTACGCCAAGGTTGCCGCATTGCTCGAGGCCGAGAAAGGGCGTGGCGACGTCAAGCTTTCGTCCGACGACCTTGAGCCAACGCCGAGGTTGAAGCGTGTGATGAAGATCAGCTTCGAGGAAGCGCGTCGCGCAAGTCTCAACACGATCCGCCCCGAGCACCTGTTGATGGGGATGTTGCGAGATGGTGAAGGCACGGGTGCAGCTGTTCTGCTGCATCTGGGCGTTGATCTCGCCAAGACCCGCGCCTACTTCTTGCCCTCGACAGGGATTGGGATGGCGGTCCGTCCGGCGAAGAGAGCACAGAAGACAACGGACTTCAGCGAGTTCGGCCGCAACCTTGTCGAAGAAGCCCAAGCCGGCCATCTCGATCCGGTGATCGGTCGTGACGATGAAATGGAGCGGATCATCCAGACGCTCACACGGCGGAAGAAGAACAACCCGGTGCTAATCGGGGAATCCGGTGTCGGCAAGACGGCGATCGTCGAGGGGCTTGCTCAGCGGATGGCCACAGGCGACGTGCCGTCGATCCTTCGCGAGAAGGAAATCCTCGAGTTGGATATGGCTTCAGTGGTTGCCGGGACGAAATACCGTGGCGAATTCGAGCAGCGGCTCAAGGCGCTGATCACGCAGGTTGTCGAATCCGACAACGTCATTCTGTTCATCGACGAACTGCAGACGGTTGTCGGTGCGGGAGGGGCGGAAGGGGCGATCGATGCCTCGTCGATCCTCAAGCCTCCGCTTTCGTCGGGCGCGATCCAGTGCATCGGAACGGCAACGCTCGATGAGTTTCGCAAGTCGATCGAGAAGGATCCTGCGTTGAAGCGGCGGTTCAAGACGATCCTCGTCGATGAGCCCACCGTGGACGAAACTGTGAGGATCCTGAAAGGCCTGAGGGCTCACTACGAGAAGCACCACGGCGTGAGGATCACCGATGATGCACTGCAACAGGCGTCGCGGCTTTCCGACCGCTACGTCACGGATCAATTCCTTCCCGACAAGGCGATCGATCTGATCGACGAGACGGCGGCGCGCGTCAAACTGCAGTACACGCGGACCCCTGATGAGGTTCGGGAACTGATTGTCGAGATCGACGATCTGGAAGAGCAGGAGCGGGATGCAGTCGCTTCCCAGGACTACGAGAACGCGGCCCGCCTTCGTGACCGCAAGAAGGATCTGATCGGCAAGATCGAAGAGCAAACCAACACGACCTACACCGTCGGCGATCTGAAGGCGACGGGGAAGGACGTTGCGCAGGTTGTTTCGATGTGGACCGGCGTTCCGATCGGCCACATGCAGGAAGAGGAAACGGCGCGCCTTGTGGACATGGAACAGAAGATCCACGAGAGGATGGTCGGGCAAGACGAAGGGGTGCGTGCCGTCGCCCGGGCGATTCGGCGCGCCTACGCCGGCGTCAAGAATCCGCGCCGGCCGGTTGGCGTGTTCATGTTTCTGGGGCCGACAGGGGTCGGGAAGACCGAGCTCTCGAAGACTCTGGCCGAATTCCTGTTTGGCGATGAGGACGCGATGATCCGTGTGGACATGTCCGAGTACATGGAGAGGTTCGCCGTTTCCCGGTTGACCGGCGCGCCTCCTGGATACGTCGGGTACGAAGAGGCGGGTGAGCTCACCGAGAAGGTCAGGCGCCGGCCGTATTCGGTGATCCTGTTTGACGAAATCGAAAAGGCGCACCGAGATGTATTCAACATCCTGCTGCAGGTCATGGAAGACGGGCTGCTCACCGATGCTCAAGGCCGCCGAATCGATTTTCGCAACACGGTCATGATCATGACCTCCAACGCGGGAAGCGAGATGATCACCGACCGTGGGACGCTCGGATTCAGCGACAACGCCGTTGGCTCCTTGGAATCCTATCAGGACATGAAGGACCGCGTGATGACCGAGGTGCGCAAGGTGTTCCGTCCCGAGTTCCTCAATCGCCTGGATGACACGATCGTGTTCCATCAGCTGACTCAGGATGAGGTGGAGCACATTGCTGAGCTGATGCTGGCTCAGTTGTGTGACCGGCTCACCGAAGAGCACAGCATCACGCTCAAGCTGAACAAGTCTGCCCGCAAGCTGCTCATCTCCAGCGGATACGATCCCAAATACGGAGCGCGGCCGATGCGTCGGACGATCGAACGACTGATCGAGAATCCGATCTCGGAGCTGATTCTAGAACGTTCGTTTGCCCCTGGTGCAACGATCACCGCGACGGCGAAGAACGGCGAGATCGTCTTCGGAGTGAGCGACGCCGAGGAGTAACGTGGCCTATCGCTGTCAGACTTGCGGCTACCGTTCGGTGAAGTGGCTCGGACACTGCCCGAGTTGCGGTGAGTGGGATTCATTCAGCGAAGACGCCGGTGTCGACGCATCCACTGCTTCGACGTCGTGGTTGGGCGAGCCACTCCGCCGGCTCCCGGAAATCGACGCCGAAGATGTTGCGCGGTTTCCAAGTGGGTCGCTGGAGTTGGATCGGTTGCTCGGCGGCGGGCTCGTCCCCGGCGGGGTCATTCTGTTCGGCGGCGAGCCGGGAATCGGCAAGTCTACGTTGCTGCTACAGGTCGCTCGTGCTGTGTCCGCACATGACGACGTGCTGTACGTGTCCGGAGAGGAGTCCGCGGCGCAGATCAAGCTTCGTGCATCACGGCTCGGCGTGGATAGCGACCGCGTGTACGTGTTGTCCGAGCAGAACCTCCAGCGTGTGGCCGACGCGGTGGAATCCGTTGCTCCGCGGCTGCTGATTGTGGATTCCATCCAGACGATGCGTGCCGACTCGGTGCCAGGCGAAGCGGGCAACGTCCGCCAACTTCGGGAGGTCAGTGCTGAGCTTGCGCGACTGACCAAACGGGGCAACCTGTGCACGTTTCTTGTCGGTCATGTCACCAAAGACGGCGGCTTCGCTGGTCCGAAGGTGGTCGAACATCTTGTCGACGTTGCCTTGTACCTCGAAGGAACGCGGGGCGAGGATGTTCGAGCCTTGCGATCGGTCAAGAACCGGTTCGGAGCTACCAACGATGTGGCGCTGTACCAGATGACCGGCGCCGGCCTCAAGGAGATCGCCGATCCATCCAGGTTCTTCCTCGAGGAGCACAGCGCTGCGGACCGCACCGGTGTTGCCGTGGTTCCGGTGCTCGAGGGATCACGGGCGGTCCTCGTGGAAGTCCAAGCCTTGGTCGCCCCGACCGGCGGCTACGGCGTGCCGCAACGACGATGTACCGGACTCGATGTGAACCGGGTTCTGCTGCTGTTGGCGGTTGCCGAACGGCGACTGGGAGTCCAGTTGGGCGGTGCGGATGTCTATCTCAGTGTGGCCGGTGGCCTTGAGGCGAGAGAACGCGGCGTCGACCTGGCGATCGTAGCAGCCATTATGTCCAGTCTGCGAAACAAGCCGATCGATCCACGAACGGTGGTCATCGGGGAGATCGGACTGTCCGGCGAACTGCGAGGCGTTCGTCGGCTCAAGGAACGGCTGCTTGAGGTGGAGAAGCTTGGCTACAAGACGGCCGTCATTCCCGAGCGCCCGGCACCTCCGAAACGGCTTGCCGCCGATGTTGCGACGGCGGCCGACATCCATGATGCGATGGAGCTTCTGGGATTGGCGTAGGCGGGATCGAAGGAGCGACGATGAGCGAGCAAGCAGCCAGATGGGCGAAGCTGGAGGAAGCGGCAGAGGTTCTTGGCGATCGGATCGAAGGTGTGCCCGAGGTCGCGATTACCCTCGGGTCGGGGCTCTCCAACGCCGTGCAGCTCGCAGAGGCGGAGGGCGAAAGCTTGGAACGAGCCGTCGGTGTGACGATCCCCTGGCAGGAGATCCCGGGCTTTCCGCTTCCCACCGTGGAAGGCCACGCCGGCGACCTGTGGATCGGGCGCCTGGCGGGCAAGCTTACACTTGTTCAGCGTGGGAGAACGCATCACTACGAAGGCTATGACATGGATTCGGTGACGTTCGCCACCAGGCTGTTCGCCCTGATCGGTATTCCGACGATGATCGCTACGAACGCATCGGGAGCGATCAACCCGGCGCTGGATGCCGGTGACATTGTGTTGCTGCGCGATCACATCAACATGCTCGGCGTCAACCCGTTGCGCGGATCGAACCTGGATCGGCTCGGACCGCGTTTCCCGGACATGTCCCGGGCGTACACCCCCGAGCTGAGGGAACTTGCCCGGAGCGTTGCCGAAGCCGAGGAGATCCGTCTGAAAGAGGGGGTGTACGTGGCTACGCTTGGTCCATCGTATGAGACGCCGGCCGAGATCCGGGCGTTTCAGGCGATGGGCGCCGATCTGGTGGGGATGTCGACTGTCCCCGAAGTGATCGTTGCCGCTCACGCGGGAATGCGGGTACTCGGCGTTTCCCTGGCCACCAACCTCGCCGCCGGCGTGAACCCCGACGCGACGCTGTCGCATCGCGAAGTCATCGAAACAACCGAACGAAAAGGCAAGGAAATGCGCCGTTTGCTGATGGGGGTCATCACGCGGTTGTAGCGTTCAGAAGATGCATTGCATTGTCCCAACACGTCTGTATAATCTCGCCGCCATGCGCGGCCTGTTCGAGAGAAAGGCCGCCGCGAAGCAACAGACTCTAGGAGGTTTGGGCAATGGCAATGTCTCCAACGTTGAACCCGTTTGAGATTTCTCAACGACAGCTGGACATGGCGGCCGAGAAACTCAATCTGGATCCCCAGGTTCATGCGTTTCTCCGCGAACCGATGAGAACACTCGAGGTTCGCTTTCCTGTTCGTATGGACGATGGAACCGTCAAGACGTTCACCGGATTCCGCGTGCAGTACAACGACGCTCGCGGACCGACCAAGGGGGGGCTGAGGTTCCATCCCGAAGAAACCATCGATACCGTCAAGGCGCTTGCCGCCTGGATGACCTGGAAGACTGCCGTCGTCGACATTCCCTACGGAGGGGGCAAGGGTGGCGTGATCTGCAACCCCAAGGAGCTTTCCGTGGGAGAAACCGAGCGCGTGGCACGCGGCTACATCCGCGCCATCGGCCGGTTCATCGGACCGGAGAAAGACGTACCGGCACCGGACGTTTACACGACACCCCAGATCATGGCGTGGATGATGGACGAATACTCCACGATCGTCGGGCACAACACCCCAGGCGTGATCACTGGTAAGCCGCTTCCGCTTGGCGGATCCCTCGGACGAGGCGACGCGACGGCGCGCGGGGCGGTCTACTGCATCCTCGAAGCGGCGAAACTCCTTGGGATTGATCTCTCCAAGTCGACGGTCGCGATTCAGGGATACGGGAACGCCGGATACTATGCGGCCAAGCTGATGCAGGAACTGGCCGGGAGCAAGGTTGTTGCGATCACCGATTCGCGCGGCGGCGTCTATGCCGGGGGCGGCATCGATCCTGATGCGGCGTTCCAGCACAAGAAGCAGCAGGGCTCGGTCGCCGGTTTCGCAGGCGACCGTCCGCTGACCAACGCAGAGATTCTCGAATTGGACGTCGACGTCTTGATTCCGGCGGCGATCGAGAACGTGATTACCGACGCAAACGCCGATCGTATCAAGGCAAAGATCATCGCTGAAGCGGCAAACGGCCCCACGACGCCGGAAGCGGATGCGATCCTCTACGCCAACGGCAAGTACCTGATCCCCGACTTCCTGTGCAACGCAGGTGGCGTAACGGTCTCGTATTTCGAGTGGGTTCAGAACATCGGCGGATTCTACTGGCCGATTGAGGAGGTCTACGACCGTCTCAAAGACAAGATGGTCAAGGCGTTCCACGAAACCCACGACATGGCGCAGAAGAACCAGGTCGAAAACCGCATCGGCGCTTACATGGTCTCGGTTCAGCGCGTAGCCGAAGCAATGCGTCTCCGCGGCTGGGTGTAAGCCGGGGACACAACGGATGCTTCCAGGGTGGGGAGCGCTGCTCCCCACCCACATCACAGGAGCTGGGGAGTCACGATGGGCGCCAACCCAATCCGCGGAAAGCACAGGGATAGCCCCGAGTCCAAGGTTGGCTTCCTCGCTCAAACGTTCCCTTCACTTGATCAAGAGTGCGTGCATGAGTTGGCCGAGCTCTCGCTTCGAGTCCGCTACGAAGAAGGCGAGCTGGTGGCTCAGGAAGGATCGTACGCATCCGGAGTGTACATCGTGGATTCCGGGCTGGTCAGCATCGGGAAGTACTCCAGTCGAGGGTGGGAGAAGCGCTGTTTGCGGTTTCTGGCACCCGGGGAGATCTTCGGACTCGAGGCCGTCCTGCTCGATCGCGATCCGATCAACGTCCAGTTCTGCAAGGCGATTGTCGGATCCACTCTGATCTTCTTTGAGCACTCCAACTTCCTTGCATTTGTGAAGCGGCACCCCCAGATCCTGATGGACCTCTCTCGGTGGCTGGCGCGCGAGGTCATCATGCTCGAATTCAAGCTGACGCGTGAAGCAACCGAAGCGACCGACCGAAACCTGGCGCTGTTCATGATTGCGCTGGCCCACAAGTACGGCAGCGCGACGCCCGAAAAGGAGGGAGTGGAAGTCAACCTCCCGCTCTCTCGGCAAACGCTGGCCGAGCTCCTGGGCCTGTCGGTCGAAACGCTGATGCGCACACTCAAGCGATTCCGAGAGCTTGGCCTGATCACCACATCGAAGAACTCGTTCCGCGTGCTCAACCTTGATGGTTTGGAAGAACGGGCGCGCGTCACAAGCTTCTACCTCTCTATCGTCGAGGAGACCCTGTAGCCTAGGGCGCCGCCCCGCGTTCCCCGGGTGATTCTGACGCAGGCGGCAACTGGTTTGCTATCTTGGAAAGGCGTTCGACAACGATCAGCAACCCTTTGACGGAGCTGCCGCACGGGCCTGCCTTCCGTGTCTGCATCTTGGCGAAGCCCAGATCATGATCGGACAGCAATCGGCTGACGCTTGCGGTCGAAACCGACAGGATCGACGACAACGCGTGAGGCGTGATCTCCTTGGGCAGTCGGATGAGCCTCCCCTGATCATCTTCGCGCGTTCCGCACATCTGCGCCAACTGAAGCAAGCATGAGGCAATCCGCCTCCTGACCTGAGCGGCTTCGCGGGTTGGCGGCAGTACCCAACGCGACGTTCGCGCGTCGATGAACCGAGCGGCCACGTATGCCAACAGTGCTTCGCACAAGGACGAATCGGCTGCAATCTCCAGGCGAAGCGCCTGGCGTTCGACAAACGCCACCTCGACATCGGTGAGTGCCCTCCCCGACGTCTGGTGCACCCCAAGCGGCGGCGACAGGAGAACCTCGATGCCGAAGAATCCTCCGGGCCCGATCAGCTCAGGGCATCTGGACGAGTCGCTCGGCCGATCGACGATGACGCCCGAGCATAGCATGCCCGCTCCGGCTGCATAGCTCCCGGTGTGGTACACGAGCTCTCCGGGGCGATAGCGGATAACAAGCGGGTGAAGCTTCCGCCAACGGCACCCGACTTCCGCGAGATCCGCTTGTGTCCTTGGGGGCATCGGTCCCACGTCCATCTGTTGAGGCCTTCCTTGTCTCCGTATCGCCAATCTCCGGGAGCATGCTCGCCATCTCTTGGGAGCGTGCTCGCAATCTCCTTGCACGATTGCTCGCGATCTCTTGGGAGCGTGCTCGCAATCTCCTTGCACGATTGCTCGTAATCTCCTCTCAAGAACGATACGCCGGGCCTGGGGGATTGACCATGCTGGACGACGGGTCTTCTCCGGGCGTACGCCGCTGTGGGTGGTGGG
>Ga0272444_10001317_pt1 | contig 24135 bp, 23 predicted proteins | sample SSMForm13_FD_201033 | JGI IMG/M metagenome (GOLD analysis project Ga0272444, IMG submission 201033) | Marine sediment archaeal communities from Little Sippewissett salt marsh, Falmouth, MA, United States - SSM-Form-13 | ecosystem: Environmental > Aquatic > Marine > Wetlands > Sediment ...
TTGAGCAACAGCCCGTTCACACTTGAGATTTGACCTGTTTATGGACTATATTTAGTCATATCAAAAGGGGGCATACTCATGAAACTGTCAAGTCAGATTCGGCCCATCAGCTACCTGAAGGCCCATCAGCTACCTGAAGGCCCATGCCGCTGAAATCGTAAGAAATCTTTCCAAACAGTAAGAACGTCTATATTCTACTGATTGTGGATGCCCGTCATGACTTGCAGTCCCTGCTGCAACGGCGATTATTGGAAGCGTAATGGAGAGCTGAGTAGTGGCAGGGTCGCCCATTGTGCGCCGATCCAAGCTCGGTGCTTCTTGCGGAGTGCCGGAGACGGTAAAGCCGGCTCCGAAGTCTCCGCCGAGTAAGAAATAGCCATCCAGTTATGCCTGGGCACTCATCCCCAACCATGCTCCTTTTCTCTTCCGAACCGGTGTGGTACCTCTGGCGACAGTCATGACTAAAGGCCTTGGGGTCTGCTCTTGACTCTTGCTTGAAATAATTGCGCGTCAAAGGCAGAGCGCACGAGTCTTTAGGCAGCTTGTTCGGTTTTGCAGTTTTGCAGCAAATGAAAGACGGATGCTTTCGATAATTGAGCAAAAGAACAAATCGCGAAAACTGAAGGGCGTACGTCTTCTGTCGATTATGTCCCCAAAATAGCGCCCCCCCCGGCTGTGTCAACCCTAACGTTGCAAAAGTCGAGGATGCCGTAGGTCCAAGGCGTCGAGGGTAAGGCTGTCCGCCTCAGGCGGACGCCGAACCCTTGACAACGCAGGAGATGCGGTGGCATCGGCTTTCTCCAAGAGTAAACAACATGGCAGGTTTTTTGCTTTTCGTGGATGTCACCGGTAGTCCATTCGACAACATTGCCCAAAAACGGCGCAACGCAAGACTATCAATGCTTCTTAGAACCTTTTGCCATGTTGTTCATGCAACATTAGGGTCAAAGGGACCCGAGGCGTTGTCATAGGCAAGAACATGCTGGGCTGCTACCCCATTTTGATACCCAGCCGGAGGCCTCGTGAGGGGGATTCAGTCTAAAACCTGTTGCTCTCGATTTTGTATATAGGCATCGCGCAAGGCAACATAGGGGTCAATGGCCGCTTTTTTGAAGGCCTCGTATTCCCCGATTTCCAATGAGGTCCAGTTCACGACATCGTAGACCTCTATGGCTACCGAGGCCTTGGCGGGTTTGACATAAGAGACCGGATCCACGAAACTGTCTCCCAACAGACCCATGGAGTCGCGCAACGTGGAAGGACCCAGCAAGGGCCAAAGGACGTAAAAACCGTTTCCCAGTCCCCATCGGCCTAAGCTTTGCCCGAGGTCCTCCTCCTGGGGGCTTAAGTCGAGGCTCCTTTTGGCGGGATCCCCAAAGCCGAGGATGCCAGCGGTCGTGTTCACGAGAAACCTGCCCAGCTCCTCTCCGGCTGCGCCCCCCTTTGCCTGAACAAGGCAATTTAGGAATCTGATCGGAAATCTGAGATTATGGAAGAAGTTTCTGACGCCGCGCCGGGCTGCCTCAGGGACAGTCCACCCGTAGGCCCTGGCCACGGGTTTGAGGACCCAAAAGTAAAACTTGTCGTTGAAATGATACATGGCCTTGTTCCAGTGGTAGATTGGATCAGGGACCCTTGTCACCTCTTCCTGGTCTTCTCCTTCGAAAGGGTCGAAACCATCACCGGACAGGACCGTCTCATCCTCTGCGGTGGTACCTTGGTCGGCATGGACAGGGTCCAGGTCCTCCACAGGTGTTATTGCAGCCCGTGCCAGGTGGTGTGATGAGGTCATGTGAACACCCCAAAAAACGCACAGGGCCCCAAAGACAATCATTAGAACCTGCCTCATAGATGGGCCTCTACGATTCCTCCAACTTTTTCCTCAAAATATCGAGTAAGATCTCAGGTGGCTTTGTTTGCAGGATCTTGTTAAACTGGCTCCTGTAGTTTCTTATCAGACTGACGCCCTCGACGATGACATCGTAGACCTTCCACGTCCCCTCCTTCACGACCATTCGGTAATGAACGGGTATCTCCTTGGAGTCGCTGTGGACCCGACTTCGTACCTCCGCCCTTTGCTCGGTGAGCATGCTTTCTCTGTAAAACACAATCTTCTCGCCCTGGTAAGTCAGGATTCTGTCCATATAAACATTTCCAAGGTGTCGACTAAACAAACGGGCAAATTCCTCTCGTTGGGCAGGATTCAGCTCTCCCCAGTGCTGCCCCAACGTTCTTCTAGAAAGCTCTACATAGTCAAACATGGCATCTGCAATGGACCATAGCTTGTCCTTTTTGGCTTTCTCACCAGCCTCCCTTTGCAAGGACACGTCCTCAAGGACCGCCAGTACTTTGTGGACATGGGTTTCAACCGTCTTAAGGGGTGCCCCCGCACGCACGGGAAAGGCCCCAAAAAAGGCCACAAGAATAATGCTTGCAGTTACTATCAAAGATTTTATCCGTCTTTGTCTTGTCTTCCGATTACTCCTGTTCCAGGTTTCCAAAAGCATGCCTCCCAATGAGTTCTCCAATTTCCGTCGGCGATTCCGTGTCTATAATCGTGTCCCCGGATTTCAGGACATCGCCAGAGCCACCCGCATCAAGACTGACATACTTGTCCCCGATCAAGCCCTCTGTCCTAATGGAGGCGATAGCGTCATCAAAGACCTTGACTTTCTTATTCATCCTAAATTCCACAACGGCCACCCGGTCTTCCTGATCCATCCTATAACCTGCCACCTGCCCAACCTCTATGCCAAACATCTTCACCGGGCTTCCCTCCCTCAAGCCAGAGATGGAGGTAAATCGAGCATAAAGAGAATACGTATCTTGGCCAAAGAGGGAAACATTGCCGAGCTTTATGGCCATATATCCCACACATATCAGGCCGATGAGAACAAAAACACCGACAACGGTTTCATGGGCGTACTTTCTCATGTCTCTTCTCCCCCAGCCTGGCAACGAAAGACGGCTATGGTCTTCCGCCGGGAACTAGCAAGTTCAATGATAGACTCCATTCCCTGGCCGGCCTGCCCTTCAGCCAACCCGCCAGAGACAAAAAACTCAAAACAAGGTTGTTGCAGGATGCGGGCATCAGCTCGAATGTCAGACAAACCATGTTCGCGAAGGTCTTGACCGAAGTTTAAAAATATCTCTTTGGATTCTCTTAAATCAGAAAAGGGAAGCACCGTCACAAATAGATTACTTCCCTGCCGCATGGAGAACCCTCCCACACTACCGAAGTGCTTGTTGATATAGGTACCCAGGGCTTGGATCACCGCTTGGGCGGTCTCATGGCCCACGTTTTGACTGAGCAATTCTAGGTTGTGGATAGAAAATGCCGCCACACCGAAGCTCTTCGGGGCATGCTTCTTGGCCAGCGATTTCTGGTAGCGCACCTTAAATGCCCGCTTTGAATGAAGCCCGGTGAGGTGCTCCTGGAACCCCTCCAGGCTCTCGATAAACTCGTCCACAAAAGGGTGCTCAAACTGGTCAAACTCCTCAGGTGTCCCTTGAAAGATAATCTTTCCCCTGTCTAGGGCGAGGATACGATTGGATATGAAGAAGACGTCGGGAAAATCGTGGCTAATGAGTACGGCCGTAAAACCAAATCTCTGTTGGTATGACGCAATGATGCTCATAATGGCATTTCTTCGGATCGGATCCTGGCCCGTCGTCGGCTCGTCGAAAAGCACGATCTCCGGGTCCGTCACCAAAGCGCGGGCCAAGGCTACCCGTTTCTGCATCCCCCCCGAAAGTTCAGATACATATTTGTGGGGAACTTCAGTCAGTTCTGTCTGCTCGATCCTTTCACAGACCTTGCCCTTTATCTCCTTATGACTCAACTTCGTGCCCTGGCGCAGGGGCAAGGCGATATTCTCAAAAACCGTCAGGGAATCAAAGAGGGCGTTATTTTGGAACATGTAACTAATCTTGCCGATATACCGATGTCTCTCGCTCTTGCTCATTTCAGCGATCGGCTTGCCCCGAAAAAAAACAGTCCCCTTCTCAGGTGTCAGCAGGCCGATGATGTGTTTAAAAAGCACACTCTTTCCCACACCACTCTTACCAAACAGGGTTGTCACTTGGCCTTGGTAGATGCTCAGGTCCACGCCATCCAGCACAACCGTATCGTCAAAAGCCTTGACAACGCCCCTGAACTCAATGAGTGGCCGATGCTCCATGATCCCTACAGCAAAAATGAGGTCACTACATAATCGCTGATCAAGATTAAAACGCATGACAGGACAACAGCCGATGTGGTGGAAAGCCCCACACCCTTTGCGCCGTGTCCTTCCTTCCGCATGTGGGTGAAATATCCTTGAAAACAGCAGATCGTCGAAACAATAACGGCAAAGACTGCGGCCTTGACAAAGCCGCCTGTAATGTCTTCCATCTCAACGCTTGATTGTACCCGGTAGAAATAGACCCCCTTGTCGAGCCCCAGGAGTAAGACGCCTGTGATATAGCCACCCAGGATACCAACCAAGTCAAACAGGGCTGTGAGCAGAGGAAAACTCAGGATGGAGGCAGCGATTCTGGGACTCACCAGGTAACGGAGGGTGCTGATACGCATGGTGTACAAGGCATCAATTTGCTCGGAAATCCGCTGAATCCCTATCTCTGCGGCCATGGCTGACCCTGCTCGAGCAGTAACCATGATGGCCGTAAGCACAGGCCCTAACTCCCTGATCAGAGAAAGGGCAACAGCAGAACCAAGGACACCCTCGGAACCAAACTGGACCAAGGTATGGTGGAGTTGCAGGCCCAGGACCATACCAGTAAAAAGGCCCACAAGCATCACGATGTTGGCCGATTTGGCACCAATATAATAGACATACTGAATGATGGCTCTGGGTTGCTTTGGTGTGAAGATATTGAAAGTGGCCTGTGAGAAGAAAATGGCGACAGCACCCAGGGTATTGATCCAGCCAAACACGGTCCTGCCCAAGGCCGCAACAGGTATTTGAAGAAAAAGAACCGGACCAAACCCCTTCATCGCCACCTCAATGAGGCATCAAGCAACTATGTTAAACCTGCATGATCGCCTCTTGCCTAGCTTTTCAGACTTTTCAACACATGCCTTTCTCGCAGAAGAGACCCTTGCTCAAAAAAGGCCTCCTAGCCAAGGATGGATCAAATCCGCCAAAAGATTATCAAGTCTAAGCGCAGGCTATAAGAACTCTACCACAGGAAGGCCTTATAGTCTAGAATATTCACGTCTTATCATCAGTACTTGGCACTACTTTCGAGACGCTGTTAAGAAAGTCAGCCAATAGAAAGAACACCACCTTATGGCAAGAAAACCACCTTCTCGCCCATTAACGAATAATTCTCCCGTCTAACTTGCATTCACCCTTTCTTAGCAGTCTTTATTTAAGGCAAATGATGCGTTGACATCATTTCAATTGATGATATGATGGCATCATGAGAACCACGCTATCAATAGATGATGATGTAATGGAGAGGGCACGGGCCGTTGCGTCCAAATTGGGCACACCATTTAAGACGATTGTCAACGAAGCTCTTCGCGCTGGCCTTGACCAGGTAGAACAACCCGCCAACCAACGTCCTTACAAAACGGAACCTCACGCCATGGGCCTCCGGCCTGGCCGTAATCTGGATAACATCCAGGAACTGCTGGCCCAAATTGAAGGCGAGGCCTCCCGTTGATTCTCTTAGATGCCAATATTCTTCTCTATGCGGAAGACTCACTTCACCCTTATCACCAGCAAGCGCGCTTGTGGTGGGACGGCCAGCTATCCGGGACCGAAATTGTCTGTCTGTGCTGGACAGTTCTGTCCGCATTTATTCGAATAGGCACTAATCCACGGGTCTTCGAAAACCCGCTCTCTCTCGAACAATCACTTGCTCGTGTGCAAAGCTGGTTGGACCAGCCGTGTACAAGGGTCGTCCGGCCGACCGCGCGACATTGGACCGTTTTTCGGCAGATGCTCATCGAAGGTCAGGCTGTCGCCAATCTGGTCCCGGACGCACATCTGGCAGCTCTTGCCATTGAACATGGTTGCCAACTGGCTTCGACCGACGCTGACTTTGCGCGTTTTCCAAAACTGAAGTGGCAAAACCCCCTCACCTCTCACCTGACAATATAGGCAAATGGGAAAGCCGGCGATATTTCCCTCCGGCGTCCAAACCACCACTGAAAGCCAGAGCGGCGCCCTCAAAGAAGTCACACATGAGACAAGCTAACCAAGAAGGTCCCCACAAAAACATTATCCCTTCTGCGTTTGCTTGTTGCCCTGGGTGCTTTAGCCTGCATTGCATCATGCAAGTATCCCAGCAAAAAATTAGTCAAAGGGGTTTAGCCAACACTCTCTTCGGCGCCAGCGTGTAGAGAAGCGGCACTGGAGCGGCTGCCGTTATCTTGGATGATCCCAATGACCAGGTCTTTCTAAACCCAAGTAAAGACGCCTTACAGTTCAGGAAAGAGGGCATACAGGAGCCGGAGAAATACTTGCATCAGATCGGCTGGAGGCCGCAAGTCTCTCGGCTTCAACGCAGGGAGATGGGAAACGTGCGGGGCTATCTGCTCCTGTCGCCGGAGCTTAACCGGCTGGTCCAACACAACAAAGACAGGGCTGAAGTCAGGGTTTGGGTAGAAGACCCCCACACCCTGCCGGCCCTTGAGAGGCTGAACCTCTCAAGGGCCTAGTGCATGGTTCCAAAGGCTTGTTTGAAAAGGGCGAGAAAAGTTCCGACCAGTTCCATCTCAAATGCTAGACTCCCTACCCTTCCCTTTTTCATGGGATTGCCCACGGGCGCCCTAGAACACTCTTTTAAGGCAGCTTTCAGTGCTTCTATGTATCCTTCCATCTCAGCTATGGCTTGGTGAGGAGGCAGCTCATCGACATACCTCGAGGGGATCAACCTGAGAGCTTCATCCCTGGTTGGATCGGTCTGAACAGTGAAGAACCTGTTGTGATGATCGTGCACATTCATCGCGTATGAAAAAAACATAAGCACCATTAGGGCAAGTTCAAGGGGAAACGTTTTTTTCAACTCTTCGAGATGGTTGCCCTGAAATGTGCGCGGATTTCCAGGAGAACCATAGAGGACATCTAGCCCCCCTGAACTTGAGAATATGGAATGTCCCCTAATATCCCCTGGCCTTTTTAAGCATGTTTCCCTTCCCCTGGAGGGAGAAAGGGATAAAGAAACCCCATCAGTCCTTAAGACTCATGAGGTCCTCTCGGCCTGGCAGGGCTCCCCATAGGAACTATTGGCAACCCATTCCTCCTCTTACAGGCCCTTTGGGCCCGAGCTCTCCTCTCCGGCGATCCTTGTGGCGATCCCGAAGCATCGTCCGCAGTTCTCGATATCGGTCAAGGCCGAGGAGTTCACGGACTTCCCCATGGAAGCCAAATCGTTCGGTGGCCACTTCCCTTCGGGCATCTAGGAGTTTGTCAAATTGGTCCAGGCAGGCCGACCGATCAAAGTCCTCCTGGTCAAGAATCGCCTCGAGTTCAAGCTCCTGCCTCTGCACAGCGCTTCTAAAATCAATCAACCCTCTCTCCCTTTCCAGCGCAAGCTCGTCAAGCTTTGCCTGCTCATCAGCGGTGACGCCGAGTTTCTCTGCGATTTCAGGAACGTGCCACCATTTGCCGTGAGGTAGCCTGAATCCACTCCAGGCACCAGTCCCTTTTGCAAAGCTCACACCTGAAAGGGTGAAGAAACAAACCAACACAAAAACCGTTACTTTTTTCATTCCCATGCCTCCTTTATTCATTCATGCTTTCACTCAACCGTGGAGCAGGCGCCTGCACATCATGGGGAGCTCCACACCCCTCATTTGCCACAGTTCTCTGTCTAATACGACGCATCACGACAGGATTTAGTCTACAAGGATTAGAACCTGGCCGTTATGGCCACCGACAAAAAGGGGAACAGATCTTGAACAGCATGGGCTAAGGAACCCAAAGGGGCTCTTGGGTCACAGAGGCCAGGTGCCCGTGAACAGGGTTGAAGGCTACTTGCGTTCGGCCCTCATCTCCACCACCACGTGCCCCCATCCACCGCATGCCGGACCCACATCAAAACAGCCTGTGCGATTGAACATGACCTCATTTGGATCCCTGCCGTTCATCAAGTTTTCAAAGAAGGCATTGATGAGAACGGTAAGATGGGGCATTAGGAAGGCACATACCCGGCTGGGCGCTTCTCGTGTCAGAAGATTACCGGCGTAGTCAAAGATCAGTTTCTGGCCCTCCACATGACCCGAATTACATCCTTTGGACTGAACCACCTCGGCCACGAGCCGGTACTTGCCTGCTTCAGCCACATTTCCAAAGAGGCGCTGGAATCGGGCGTTCTTTTTTATGCCGGCAAATTCCTCATCATTGAGCCCCAGGCGTTTCTGAAGGATTTTCGTCAATCTTTCCGTATCCATGTCTGTTTCCTCCTTTCATCAACGGGCGTTGCCTTGATCAAAAGGCCAAGGCGTCTTCTGCCATTTTCTCACCTTAAGATGATCAAGCTTGTCATAAGGCGTCTTCGCTTGTCAAAAACAGACAGCCCTTGAAAAAAAAAGTTTTGAGGAGGGCCTTGCCATGCTCCCTTTATTTTCAAAGCTGCCGTACGGGAGTCCTCTACGTACATTTTCCGAAATATGGTCAAAAATACTGTAAACACCCCATTTACTTTTTGGCCAATTCGTTGCAGAGTGGATGTGTCGTGCGAGCGACTGGGGTGCGCTCGGGTCTTGCTTTCCTTGCCTGGGAAGTATGGTAGCGTCGAACCATGAACTGGAAGGGAGGCCGATGATGGACGTAAAACAGCTTAGAAAAATCCTCGGTGGCCTGGGTCTCGCCGGCCTGCTAGCCACCGCCGGTCTTGCCCTGCCTGGTTGCGCCAAGCACCCGCCAGCTGAGCAAACCAGCTGAAGCGGCGAGACTGGTGCAGGTGGCACCAGCGAGATGCATAAGGCACCGGGAACCTCCTCTTGAAGTGGTGGCTCCGGTGCAGGTAGCACCGGCAGCAAGTAGTGAAAACAAGGGGCAGTGCGCTGAGCACTGACAGTGTACGGAAGAAGACTTAACCGGGGGAAAGACGGTTTTTCACCCGAGCCACGAAACCTTTTATGGGCCAGACCCGTTTCTCGGGGTTCTGCGGACGCGGCAAAGTAGTGATGGCTTCTTTTTCTTCCCACAAGGGCCGCGATGACTCCCGGGCGCACCCACCCGACAAAGAACCGCTTGAGGCCCTGTTTAAGGGATGCCGAAAGTGCGTGGACTCGGACACATGGGAACAGATACTGGCCTTGTGCGGGAGAGATCCCGATCCTGACGCGCTCCCTGATATACTGAAACGCCACAGGGCCACCTTGGCGTTGCCTGCCTTTCTCCCCGAACTTGCCCTCCTAGAATCGACCATCCATAAGGTGAGAAGCCAGGCAAAGGACATTACCGAAGAGGTCCAGGAGCTTGGTGTAAACCCCACCCTTCAATTGCTCCAGGTCTCCTGGAAGCATCTGCCTTCCATCGTGCATGGGGATGAGAAGCCGTCTGCCAAGCCAGAACCTGGTGAGGCATTCATCGTCGTGTGGCGCGATCCAGACACAGGGCATGTGCGCACCCGACCTGCTTCAGATGAAGATCTCCTGGTACTGAAGCTGGTGGTGGAAGAGATCGATCCAAAGGAGGCGGCAGGCATCGGCGGGCTTCCCGTGGGGGCCGTAGACGGTGCCATTCATCGGGCCCTTCATAGAGGGCTCCTGGAAGCGCCGCCATCAGGGATTCGGCGAGATCCTGAAACCTTTCCCCTGGGCGAGGTCACAGACCAGCGCTTTTTGTCGTCTCCGGTCTTTTCGCTCCAGTGGCACATTACCCAGGTCTGCGATCTTCACTGCAAGCACTGTTACGACCGTGCAAACAGATCCTTTCTGAAGCTGGAGGACGGCCTGAGAATCCTGGACGACCTGCGGGACTTCTGCCTGAGCAGACACGTGAGGGGACAGGTCTCTTTCACCGGCGGCAACCCACTCCTTTACCCCCATTTTTTGGAGCTCTATCAGGGGGCATCAGATCGTGGCCTGGGCATTGCCATCCTGGGAAATCCCTCCCCGCGAGAGAAGATGGAACAACTCCTTGCCATAGAGCCCCCGCTTTTTTTTCAGGTGAGCCTGGAAGGCCTGGAAAAACACAATGACACGATCCGGGGCTCCGGAAATTTTCGCCGGGTCATGGGCTTTCTCGGGCTGCTTCAAGATCTGGACATCACATCCATGGTGATGCTCACCCTCACACGAGACAACATGGATCAAGTGCTGCCCCTTGCCGAGGTGCTTCGAGGCAGGACCGATCATTTCAATTTCAACCGCCTTTCCATGGTGGGCGAGGGTGCCATGCTTCATCTTCCCGAACGGGACGCCTACAGGGCCTTTCTGGAGGCCTATGTGGAGGCGGCGGAGAGCAATCCTATCATGGGCTTGAAGGACAACCTGCTCAACCTGCTGCGCTACCAAAAGGGGATGGACCTCTTTGGGGGCTGCGCCGGCTACGGCTGCAGCGCTGCATTCAACTTCATGGCCGTCCTGTCAGATGGAGAAGTCCACGCCTGCCGGAAGTTTCCATCCCTCGTCGGCAATGTCTTTGAGCAGAGCCTGGCCGAGATCTATGACTCCCAGATAGCCCGTCGCTATCGTTCCGGCTGCAAAGGGTGCCAATCCTGTCCCATTCGGCCTGTTTGCGGCGGCTGCCTTGCCATTGCCCACAGTTTTGGCCGCGACATTTTTGAAGAGCGCGATCCGTACTGCTTCATGGACCCCTCGGTCTTTCCATAGATTATCTCCCACAGCATGCCCCTTGGCCATTGATATTACCTATTTGACTGCCACATCCAAAAAAAGTCTAATCATGACCGGGTGCGCGACACGTCCATCATCGCCCCCATCGATAGGGCGCCTGAGGTCTCCCAGGACCTCAGGGGTTTTCTGTCTCTGCTCCGAAAAGCTCTGGGTCGAACCTTGACGGGCTATTGCCCAAATCCCTTTACGCTCGTTCTGAAATGTTTCAATGAACCGCTCAAAGGAATACTGGTTTGGGCAACAGCCCGTTAACAGCAAAGCGGTGGCCTTCGTCAACGCCAGCTTTGATCCGATCGTCCTGCCATCCATCGTCGTTGCGGAGCTCTTTGCTTCAGCTTTGCTCTTGACTCTTGAGGTTTCGACCCGTCACCTTCCTTTTTCCCTTCTCTCCACGACGCTGCCTCCCGTTGACACTCCCCTTCTTCTGCCTTACAATTCTTTTTTAGAGAACAGCTCGATCATCCAGGCGATCCCAACCAGACAGTGAAAGGAATGACGTGGCAATGACCCGGACAATTCCAATTCCCAGCCTCTCCCTCCTTTTGTTCTTGACCCTTATGATCCTCGGCGGCTGCGCATCTACCCCTTCAGGGGAATTTCAGAAGCAGGTGGGACCACCCATCCCCTTCAAGGAACTCCTCCAAAAAGGAGAAGCCTACAGGGGAAGAAAGGTCATTCTGGGCGGCCATATCCTGGAAACAGAAAACGAACCCCAAGCCACCCTCATCACCCTGTTGCAGGCACCCCTTGATTCTCGAAACCAGCCAAGAGCACGAGACTTGTCTGAGGGCCGCTTTCTGGTCCGTGTTCAAGAATTCATGGATCCGGAAATCTACAGCAAGGGACGAAAACTCACTGTGGGGGGCATGGTATCAGGGGTCTTGGAACAGCCATTGGGGAATCGGGTGTACCCATATCCCGTCATCGAGGCAGTGGAGTTTCATCTATGGCCCAAGGAAAGACGCTACCCCAGATCCTACGAGCCTACCTACCCTCACTGGTGGTACTACCCCTGGCACCGATATCCCTATGCTCCTCCGACCTGGTGGGCATGGTAAGGTCCAGAAACTGTTGTAGAATCCGCGCCGTGGCGCCCCAGATGATATGGTCGCCATAGCGGAAACAGTGGGCATCAACCCCGTTGTCTGACGGGATCACTTGAGGGGCCTCTTGCCCGCAGTCCTTTGACAGACCCTCCAGGGGTGCCAAGATCAACTCGGCAATTTCGTCTGTGTTCACGCGAAAGGGATAGGGGTAGGGAATGCGACCAACATAAGGCGTGACAATGAATCCCGTGGTCAGTGTCGCAATGTCGTCCATTCTTCCCAGTATGGTCACGTCTTGAGGGGAAAGGCCGATCTCTTCGGCTCCTTCCCGCAGGGCAGTCTCGACCAGGCTCAAGTCTCCGGGATCCACCTTTCCTCCAGGAAAAGAGATTTCCCCTTTGTGGTACTCCACCTTGTGTGATCTTTCTGTAAAAAGAATATGCTCTTGCCCGTCTTTTTCAAGCAAAAGGAGCAATACGGCAGCCTGCACCAGGTGCTCGTCTGCAATCCGCCTCCATGGCCTAGAGGCCAGGATCTTGGCAATTCCTCTCCTCACACACCCTACATAACCCATTCCGCCCTTTTGCAGAAAGGCTTTTCTCAAATTTGCGCCCGGCGGCTTCAAAAGAGGCGCACCCTCGTTTCCACTGATAGTAGGCGTGTCAAGACTTGCACCCCCCGGATTTGGCAACACAGCGATGGGGACATTCGCTGAACGAAGGCCTACAGCCATTGCCACCACCCTCTTTGACGGACTCGCAAGAAGTCTTTTCGCGAACGACATTGAGGATTCTTGGGATAAGATTCATGATAAGCGAAGCGTCAAAATCGCGAACTGTCTGATCCGCCGCGGCGGAAAGTTTTCGCGATTTAGCGGCGCGCAGAATGAATCCCAAGAATGCTCACGGAGTGAGCGATTGGACTTTTTACGAAACTCTCTTTGCACAGCTACTAAAGGCTTTGGAGGCCGAAGAGAAGCGGACCTCCCCGTCCCGAGGCTTCCATTGTATAGAAAAGGCCCAAACCAGGGCTCTGCCCTTTTCTGGGGCCGTTGGCACCCTCTTCGCTATTATTTCAATTGGTTGATAGGGGCGCAAGCCTTGAGATGCCTTGTCTCTTCAGGCTCCACAAGACCATGCTCTGTGTCTCTGACCCGGTCCAGAGAACCGCCCTTTCGACGGCGCAATGAAGGCTCCAGGTGGGCAGCTCTCTGATTGACAGGCCCGTGAGGGCCGGCTATGATCAGCGCCCAGCACAGGAGAGGCAACGGTTTGACGGGTGAACAGCATGGGCACTAGGTGGTGGCTGTCATGCACGCTTTGGAATCGGCCATAAGCATCTTCATTACGCTGGTGATCATCATGGACCCTCTGGGAAACCTGCCGTTTTTTCTCCTTTTTACGGAACAAAACACGCCCCGGGAACGGAAGAAGGTCGCCGCCCTCGCCTGTCTGACGGCCGGTATCATCCTCATTCTCTTTGGAATAACAGGTGACGCTGTGTTGCGCTTCTTTGGCATTGGCCTTCCTGCCTTCCAATTAGCAGGAGGCTTCATCCTCTTTCTCTATGCCTTGCATCTCCTCCATCTGATCCCGGGCGGTCTAAAAACCACCTCGGAAGAGGAAGAAGAGGGGATCTCGAAAGAACATGTGGCCCTGGTACCCCTGGCCATGCCGCTCTTGGCCGGACCTGGCGCCATTACAGCCGTCTTGGTGTGGCAAGAAACACCGGAGAGCTCCTTGAGCACGGCCTTACTGCTTGCCGCCATCATCCTCGCCTGTCTTGTCGTTTACCTTGTTTTCTACTTCGGGGGGTCTATCCGCCGCGCCCTGGGGGTAAGCGGGATCCGCATGGTAACAAGGCTTATGGGATTACTGCTTGCAGTCATTGCGGTCCAATTCATGGTAAGCGGATTTCAAATGATCCGTTGACGACGGTACAACGTCAGGGTACATCTGGCCTAGTGCCCATCCACGAAGGGCCAAGAAGGAAGTGGGCACTGGCGTCAGTTTTCAATTCAGAAAGGAGCAATTTTTCGCAAGGTCAAGAAAATCAAGGGATTGCGCGGAGGCGTACCGAGGTACGTCGCACAAGCGATCCCGAAGATTGACGCCGAGATTGCGGAAAAGGGCCATTTATGGATGGAAACTAGCCTATGACCGGCAAAAAGGTGTCCATACCAGTGGGGGAAAAAGGGGCTGTCTCCGGAGAGGTCTTCCTGCCAGAGGGCCACCGAGGGGGCGAAGGAACAGGTGTGATTCTGGCCCACGGTGCCGGAAACGACATGGCTCATCCCCTCCTTTTGTTGTTGTCCCAAGGACTTGTTGACGCCGGCTACGTGACCATGAGGTTCAATTTCCTCTACCGTGAAAAGGGGCGAAGGGCTCCGGACACACAGAAGACCCTGGTTCTTACCTGGCAGTCGGCATTCCAGTTCCTGAGAGGGCATCCCACGTATGGAACGGACAGGATCATTGCAGGCGGAAAATCCATGGGTGGCAGGGTAGCCTCTCAGATGGTGGCAGATGGGCTTCTCCCCGCCAGTCGCCTCATCTTCCTTGGCTATCCCTTGCATGGACCAGGGAGAAAGGAGAAGTTGCGAGACGCCCACCTGTATCGCATCAAGATTCCCATGCTTTTTTTTGCCGGCACCAGAGATCGCCTCTGCGACCTCACACAGCTTGAGCCTGTGCTCGGCCGCCTGGAAGCCCCGTGGCGCCTGGAAACGATCGAAGGAGGAGACCATTCTTTTAGACTGCCCAAATCGGCAGAGACGACGCAACAGCAGGTGTTTGATCAGATCTTAAACAAGACGAAGGATTGGCTCTTAATCTAGTGCCCATCCATAAATGGCCTTTGGCGGATCCGATTTCACAGCCCAGCGAAATAGGCCTTGACCTTGCGAATCCGCCCACATGGCGGACTGAATTGGAAACTCACGCCAGTACCTATCAATCCGTAAGCAATTTGTGGATAGGCACTAATCTGGACATGAAAGGAGACATACATGGAGACAATTAAGATCATGCCCTGCCTGGACATGAAAGAGGGCCGGGTCGTAAAGGGCATCCATTTTGTGGATTTGACAGACGCCGGAGATCCTGTAGAACATGCGTCTTTTTACCAGAAGGAAGGGGCCGATGAGCTGGCCATGCTGGATATTGCAGCCACCTTGGAAAATCGGAAAACCCGGTTGGAATGGGTTAAGAAGGTCTCGTCGGCCATCGAGATTCCGTTGACCGTGGGAGGCGGCATTTCGAGTTTGGAAGATATCGGACTGGTCCTTGAGGCCGGAGCCCAAAACATTTCCATGAATAGTGCGGCCGTCAGGAATCCTGATCTGGTGGCAGAAGCAGCCAAGGCATTCGGTTCAGACAAGGTAACGGTGGCCGTGGACGCCAGAAGGAATAAAGAGATGTCGTCAGGCTTTGAGCTCGTTGTCTCAGGCGGCACCAAGCCGGTAGGCAGAGATGCCATCGCCTGGGCCACACAGTGCCAGGAGCTGGGGGCCGGCGTGATCCTGCCCACCAGTATGGACGGCGATGGCACCCAAGCAGGTTTTGATCTGGAGTTCACCAGGGCCATTTCAGACGCCGTGGACCTGCCCGTGGTGGCCTCTGGTGGAGCAGGAAACCTGGAACATTTCTATGAGGCCGCTGTCCAGGGTGGCGCGCAGATTCTGCTCGCTGCCTCGGTGTTTCACTATCGCACCCTGAGCATCAGGCAGGTCAAGGAATACCTGAAAGAAAAGGGTTTACAGGTGAACCTGTAACGCAGGCAGGATGGAAGAAAAGATCAAAAGAGCCGCCACGCTCCTCTGCCGGTCCAAGCTGAATTTGGCGTTGACCGGTGCCGGTATTTCCGTAGAATCGGGCATCCCGGATTTCAGGAGCAAGGGGGGGCTCTGGGAGCGCTACGACATCAGCGAATACGGCACCATCTCGGCGTTTGAGAGCCATCCAGAGAAGGTCTGGAAAATGCTGGCCGAGATGGACGCTGTGGTCCAGCAGGCAGAGCCAAACCCTGCCCACCATGGCCTGGGCCGACTCCAGGAGATGGGGCTGCTCCATACCATTATCACCCAGAACATCGACAACCTCCATCAGGAGGGCGGTGCCAGCCGCGTCATTGAATATCATGGAAACGGCCAGACCTTATCCTGCCTGTGGTGCAACCGTCAGTACAAGCGCGAAGATGTGGCCCACGAGATACCGCCCAAGTGCGCTTGCGGTCAGATACTCAAGCCGGACATAGTCCTCTTTGGTGAATCCATTCCCCTTAAAGGCCTTCATGAGTCCTACGAGCTGGCTTCTTCCTGTGGCGCTGTCCTCGTCATAGGCACCTCTGCCCAGGTAGCACCGGCCAACACCATTCCGGCCGTGGCCAAGAGGGCTGGCGCCGGCATTATCGAGATCAACCTGGAGCCAACCCTGCTCACAGGGTCACTCACCGATGTTTTTCTTCAAGGAAAGGCCGGCACCCTTGTCCCCACGTTGGTCCGTGTGGTAGAAGGCCTCCTGGAGGAGATGTAGTTCTATTGGAAAGCCTTTGACATGAACGACATCAACAGCAAGACCCGGCCCGGCCGGGACCGTGAATTGCCGGAAGACCTAAGACGCTGTGTGGCTTTTCACGGTCACTTGTGCCCTGGCCTGGTCTATGGTTACCTGGTGGCAAAAGAGGCGGCAAAGATCCTTCAGCTCTCCCGCTCAGCAGATGAAGAGATCGTGGTCATCAGCGAAAACGACACCTGTGCGGTGGATGCCCTCCAGTGGTTGCTCGGAACGACCATTGGAAAAGGGAACCTCATTTTAAAGGACTATGGAAAGAACGTGTTCACCGTCTTGAATCGATCGGACAAGCGGGCCTTTCGCTTTTCGCGCAAGGGTCATTACGTATACGAAGGAAGGCATCAACAGGAGTTTGCCACACTGGAGGCCGCCTTTTCTGCCGGCAGGGCAACGAACAAACAACGAGTCCGCCAGAAACGGCTGAAGGCCCTGGACCTTCTCTCCAAGCCCTTTCACGCCGTCTTTGACACCACGGAGGTCCAGTATCCTGAACCGCCCTATGCTCCCCTGGCCCCTTCTGAGGCCTGTGCCCGGTGCGGCGAGATGACCATGGCCACAAAGATGGTCCAAGGGGAAGAGGGTGCACGCGTCTGCATACCCTGTGCCCGGAAGATGGGCCTAGATGCCTAAATCTTGATGAACTCGTAAAAAGTGGAAAAGCACCTCTTACTGTCATTCCGGCGAAAGCCGGGCACGTAGTGCCTCTTTTCAAGCGGCCACGCGCAACCCGTAGCGCTATCCAGTAATGTCAAAGAATTAAAATGCTCCTGGACCCCGGTTTTCACCGGGGTGACGACTTTCTACTTTGCCGTCGATTCTGTGACTTTTTACGAATCCATCAATCTTGCCGGCCACGCAGATTCACAAAGAGCTGTCGTGCGGTCTATTCCACCATGAAGGAGGTTCTCTCAGACCATGCACGGGTGTTACGGTCGTCTTTTGCACGTAGACCTGAGCCGCCAACGATTTTCTATCCAAGGCATTGAAGAGGAGACGCTACAGCGGTTTTTGGGCGGCAAGGGCCTGGCTTCCCACCTCCTCGGCAAACTGAACCCGCCACGGGTAGACCCCTTTTCTCCAGACAACCACCTCATCTTTGCCACGGGGCCTGTCTGCGCAAGCCTGATTTGGGGGTCATCCAGGTACGGCGTGTTCACCAAGTCTCCTCAAACAGGCTTCTATTCCGAATCCTATGCCGGGGGGCGTGTCCCTGAAGCCGTGGACGCCGCAGGATACGATTGCGTTGTCGTGACAGGTAGGTGCCAAAAACCTACCGTCCTGGTGGTCCACCCCCAAGGGGCGGCCTTTCATGACGCCGGCGACCTATGGGGGCTCGATACCCATCAGACCGAAAGGCTGCTCATGAACAGATTCACCGCAGCCGGCAACAAAAAGGGGCGGACTGGTGTCGTGGTAATCGGACCGGCAGGAGAAAACCAGGTCTGTTTCTCTGTCATAGAAAACGACTACTCGCGTTCGGCCGGCCGCACCGGTGCCGGCGCGGTCATGGGCAGCAAAGGGCTCAAGGCCATCGTCTTTCAGGGAAACCGCAGGCGGAAGCCGGCCGATGGCAAGGCCGTTCGGGCACTTTCAAAGCAATTGGCCCAGGATTGTAAGGGACATCCACAAGTGGAGAGTTATAAGACCAGAGGGACCCCTGGAATGGTCAAGCTCATGAATCAAGTGGGCGCCTTTCCTACACGGTACTGGTCACAAGGGACCTATGAAAACTGGGAGTCCATCAGCGCAGAGGCCCTTCATGGGCAGTGCGAGGTCAGGCCGCGGGCCTGCATGAAGTGTTTCATGGCCTGCGGCCGCATGACGACCGTGACCAAGGGCCGCCACGCAGGCCTCAGGCTCGAGGGGCCTGAATATGAGACCATTTATGCCTTTGGTGGCCTTTGCGCCATCGACAGCATCGAGGAAATCATCTATCTAAATGATCTGTGCGACCGCCTGGGAATGGATACCATTACGGCCGGCAATCTCTGCGGCCTGGCCATAGAAGCGGTACGGAGAGGAAAAATCAAAGGCGAAATAGACTATGGACGAGTCGATGCCGTAGCCGCCCTGTTAAAGAAAATCGCCTTTCGGCAAGAGATAGGTGAGATCTTGGCTCAGGGCATCAGGGCCACGGCCAAGGAATGGGCCCTTGAAGATATAGCCGTCCACGTGAAGGGGCTTGAACCTGCCGGATATGACCCCAGGGTTCTCAAGGGGATGGGGCTTGGCTATGCCACTTCAGACCGCGGGGCCTGTCATCTAAGGGCCACTTTTTACAAGCCAGAACTCTCCGGCATGATCGATCCTTCCGCCATCGAGGGCAAGGCCGCCATGTTCGTGGACTTCGAAGATCGCCTGACCTTGTTTGATACCTTGATTCTGTGTCGATTCTATCGGGACCTTTACCCATGGGACGCCCTGTGCGAAATCGTAGAAGGTGTCACTGGCTTAAGGGCAGACGAAACCAGTCTTAGAGAGATCAGTGCCCGTATTTCCGACGCTGTCCGCCGATTCAACATACAAGAAGGCCTAACGCCTGCCCAAGACAAGCTGCCGGCACGCCTCCACAAGGAGCCGCTGGAAAGGGGGCACCTTATCGGCGAGGCGGAACTGGACACCATGATTGCCGACTATTACCGCCTCAGGGGCTGGGATAAACAGGGCACGCCAGGCCCTCTTGGAAATGGTTAGAGCTGCAAATGGTCATAAAAGGAAGATGAAATCGTAAAAAGACCCTTTTGCTCTCTCCGTGAGCATTTGCGCCTGTGGGCTTAAAAGCGGACTCAATGTCGTTTGCAAAAGACTTTTTGCGAAGCCGTCAAAGGAAGGTAAATGGAAAAAATAATCGTTGAGGGGGGCCACCGACTGCAAGGGACAGTGGTCATCAGCGGGGCCAAGAATGCAGCCCTTCCCATATTGGTCTCGGCCCTTCTTACAGATGGCTGGAACGTCTATCACAATGTGCCGGACCTGAGAGACATCCGAACGATCAACAAACTGCTGTCTGGCCTTGGCGCTCAGGTGGAAACGGCGGGAAATACGGTCAAGGTCAATGCTGGCGCTCTCAACAGCCACGAGGCCCCTTATGACCTCGTCAGAACCATGCGCGCCTCTGTATTGGTCCTGGGACCTTTGCTCGCTCGGTTAGGCCATGCACGGGTCTCTCTTCCCGGGGGGTGCGCCATTGGGGCCCGCCCCATCAACTTGCACCTAAAGGGGCTCGAGCTCATGGGGGCAAACATTGCCCTCGACCATGGTTATATCAAGGCCGAAGCGTCATCTCTAAAAGGTGCGGATATCTATTTTGACATTGTCACGGTAACAGGCACGGAGCACCTCATGACGGCGGCGGTGTTGGCCAAGGGAAAGACCACCCTAAGGAATGCCGCCCGTGAACCAGAGATAGTGGCCCTGGCCGATGCGCTAAATCAAATGGGCGCAAAGATAAGGGGTGCCGGCACCCCAATCATCACCATCAGGGGTGTTGATGCCTTGGAGCCAGCCTCTGTGACCGTCATCCCCGATAGGATCGAAACCGGCACCTTCATGATCGCCGCCGGCGTCACCCAGGGGGATATAAAAATAACAGGGTGTGAACCCAGCCACCTTCCTGCCCTTGTCAACAAGCTGCGCCAGACGGGCATCACGATTGAAGAGGACCGGGGCGGTCTCCACGTCTCGTCCGAGCGGCCTCTCGCCAGTGCGGACGTCAAGACGCTGCCTTATCCTGGATTCCCAACGGACATGCAGGCCCAGTTCACGGTGCTCATGTGTTTGGCCCCGGGCCTGAGCGTTATATCTGAAACCATCTTTGAAAATCGCTTCATTCATGTCAGCGAGCTTCAGCGCATGGGGGCAGACATCAAGGTCTCGGGTAGCTTTGCCGTGGTCCAGGGTGGAAAACCGTTGACCGGGGCCCCGGTCATGGCCACCGACTTGAGGGCCAGCGCATCGTTGATACTGGCCGGCCTTTCCGCAGAAGGAACCACGGAGATCTCCCGCGTCTATCACATAGACCGGGGCTATGAAGCGATTGAAAAGAAATTGGCACAATTGGGGGCCCGGATCTGGCGGGTACAAGAGTAGTGGTGCCATAGCCCCTTTAACACCATCCGCCTAGAACAGTCGCTCCATTATGGCTATCTGTGAACCTTGTGCTGGCATTTCCCTATGAAACCCTTTTTTCATTGGGGATCTGAAGCCGAAACCCCTCCGATACGCTACGCCAGGCCTTTGATCCCCTCCCTGCTGGCCCTTATGTGCGGCATCTCTGCGGGCCTCGCTTTGCCAGGCCTCTCAGGCATGCTCTTGGCCATCTGCGGGGCCTTGCTCGCCGCTGCCTTTTTCGCCTGGAAAGGACGACCCCTTCGTCTCTTTCCCATGGTCCTGTTCTTTCTCCTCGGCTACTGGAGCCTCCAGGGATGGATCGCACCAGAGCTCCCGCCCCAGCACGTCACCCGCTTCATCGATGACGATCCGTGGCACATCATCGGCACACTGGAGGGTCCTCCACAACAGGCCCCTGAACGGACACGTTTCACTCTAAAGGTAGAATCGATCACAAGGAGAGCGCTCTCTTATCCAGTCATCGGTTCCATACGTGTCACCGTCCGGGGAAATGGGCTGCGGCTCCGCGCAGGCGATCGGGTGGCATGTCTGGCAAAACTTAAAGAGATCCGGAACTTCAACAACCCTGGCGGCTTCAACTATGAGCGGCACCTGGCCTTTCGAGGAATCAGGGCATCGGCATACGTCTCAAACAAAGACCTTTTGGTGAGACTTCACCAAAAAGAGGGCGGCGGGATTGGCAGCCGGCTGAATCGTTGCCGAGAGGCCGTCTCCTCCTTGATCGAAAGGGCCTCCCAGGAGGACCAGGCCGAGGCCCGTAGCGTCCTTAAGGCCCTTATCATCGGAGACAGAAGCGGCATTTCGCCTGAAAACCGCCGGGCCTTCAACCGTATCGGCATCTCCCATCTTCTTGCCATCTCAGGCCTTCATGTCGGCATGGTAGCAACCCTTTCCTTTTTTGTCTTTCGCTACCTGCTGGCCAGATCACAACGTATCCTTATGGCTGCTTGGGCCAGACGCGGTGCGGCCCTCATGAGTGTCATGCCGGTCCTCTTCTATGGGTTCCTGGCCGGCATGTCACCTGCCACTCAGCGCGCCGTGATCATGGTGACCGTCTTTCTCCTGGCCTTGCTTTTCGAACGGGAACACGATTCCATCAACACCTTGGCCGTGGCTGCCATAGTAATCCTTATCATCACCCCTACGGCGCTGTTTGAGATATCCTTTCAGCTCTCTTTTGTCGCAGTCTTCTCCATCTTGTATGCGCTGAGAACCCTCGCCTTTGTTTCCGGGTTAAGGAGCGCCCCCCCGTCGCTGTACAAAAGGCTGGGACTCTTTGTCTTGGTCTCTGCGGCGGCCATCCTGGGGACCCTTCCCTTCAGCCTTTATTACTTCAATCAAACCTCTCTCATAGGGGTCTTCACCAATTGCCTCATGGTCCCTTTGGTGGGATTTCTGGTTGTTCCAATGGAATTGCTGGCAGCTTTCTTTTTGACAGTATCCCCAACCATGTCGCTCTGGATCATGAAGGCAGCGGCTGTGATCCTCGAAGGGGGCATCTTTCTGGCATACCACCTTTCAACGTGGCCCTTTGCTGCCGTAAAGACGGTCACTCCCACCTGGATGGAGATGGCACTTTACTATGGCCTCGCCTGGGCTCTTCTTACCTCCAGAAAAACCCGCCTGGCAAAGGCCGCCCTGCCGATCATCCTAGTCCTTGCCCTGACAGATGTGGCCTATTGGACCGCGAGACGTTTTGCCAACCAGGATCTCACGGTGACCTACATCGACGTGGGCCAGGGAAACGCCGCCCTTCTAGAACTCCCTAGAGGGGCTTGCATGCTGATAGATGGGGGAGGTTTCTATGACAACCGCTTTGATGTGGGAGCAAGAATCGTTGCCCCTTTCTTGTGGCAAAACAAGATCGCCACCGTGGAGACCCTGGTCCTTTCCCATCCCGATCCCGACCACTTAAACGGGCTTATCTTTATTGCCAGGCATTTCAATGTGCGGCAGGTGTGGATGACCAAAGACGAGGTACCCAGCCCCACATACAAAGATTTCCAGGATATCCTATCAGAGCAACAGATCAGGGTGGTGGGATTAAAAGACCTTATGGGGTCACGAACCATCAATGGTGTTACCTTTCAGGTCCTTTACCCGCCGCCGGACTTTCTGCAACGAAAAGGAAAGGATCTATGGCGGAGCAACAACAACAATTCTATTGTCCTAAGGGTCTCTTACAATGAGAGCTCTTTTCTTTTCCCGGGAGATATTGAGGCAGAGGCAGAACAAGAGCTTATTACCCTGGCCGGAGAGGCCCTAAAGAGCGACGTGCTCCTCGTTCCTCACCATGGGAGCAAGACGTCCAGCACTCCAGCCTTCCTCAAATACGTAGACCCCGCTATAGCGATCATATCAGCCGGCAGGAAGGAGATATTTGGACTTCCTTGTGAAAAGATTGTCAAGCGCTACGCGTCTTGGGGGAGCCAGATATTTCGCACCGACCGGGCAGGGGCCATCACGATCACAACGGACGGAAACCATCTGAGGGTGAAACCCTTTCTCTCTGGTCCTGTGGAGCCTTAGGGGGCTGGCAGCACCTTCGCAATATCGGTCTTCATTTTTTCAACGACCGCCAACGGGTTTTCTGCTTGGCGGATGGGGCGGCCTACCACAATGTGATCGGCACCGTTTTCAAAGGCCGTCCTTACATCCACAACCCGCTTCTGGTCGTCCTCACGGTTCTCAACAGGCCTTACCCCTGGAACGACCACCAAAAACCCATCGCCCAGGTGGGCCCTCAGCCTGGGCGCCTCGAGGCCGGAAGAAACCACGCCGTCGCACCCCATGGCGATGGCCCGCTTGGCCCTGTTTAGGACCAGGTCCTCAACAGAGCAGTAAAAGCCGAGCTCTCTGATATCCCCTTGATCCAGACTGGTAAGGACCGTCACGGCCAGAATCTGGGTGTCCTTCTTGTTTTGAACGGCGGCCTTCAAGATCCCGTCGTTTCCATGAACGGTGGCAAACGTGGCTCCCCGATCGTGTAGTTGGCGTACAGCCCGTCCCACCGTCTCTGGAACATCAAAGAACTTCAAGTCCACCATCACCTCGAGGTCCCGTTTGATGATCCACTCGATCACGGGAAACCACCCGGCAAGGAAGAGCTCCAAGCCGACCTTGTAAAACTTCACCTGGTCTTCAAGCCTCTCCACCCACTTCTTCGCCTCGTCGGGCGATGCCACGTCCAATGCAAAAATGATCCGCTTGTCAATGTCTATGGGCTTCTTTTGGCTCATTGGCTTTTCGTATAGTCCCCTATTTTGATCTTGGCAAGGGGCTTCTCTCTGGAGGGGGGAGATTCCATCAAAAAAGGGGCGGCCGAAAGGGCCAACCCCTTGTGATCACATGGTGGAGCTGAGGGGGATCGAACCCCTGACCTCATGACTGCCAGTCATGCGCTCTCCCAGCTGAGCTACAGCCCCGCATCCTTTGAATCTATTCTATAACACTACCAATTCCGGTGTCAATCGTCTTTTTTGGAGACCAGCTCGGTGAGCACCCCAAAGGAACTCTTGGGGTGCAAAAAGGCAACTTCCATACCATGGGCGCCGGCTCGGGGCGTCTG